>UMFV01028405.1_pt1 | contig 9180 bp, 2 predicted proteins | sample 1965101 | NCBI WGS metagenome assembly UMFV01 (sample SAMEA4836055, study PRJEB28245) | human gut metagenome | biome: gut microbiome; material: fecal sample | place: Denmark | collected 2008 | reverse complement strand
TTCAATATCTTTACAAATGACGAAGCACGCGGTTTCTTAATCGATTTAATGACTGAATTTATCGATTTCTTCTCAGAAGCTGGATGTAAGAGATTTAACATTGGTGGAGATGAATTCTTAGAAAAATTCTCTAACTTCTCTAATGAACAGTATGTACAGATCATGGAATACTTCAATGAAGTATCTGCAATCGCTAAGTCAAAGGGTATGACTCCTAGAACTTGGAACGATGGTGTGATGTATGGAAACTATACTGGATATAAGTTAGATCCAGATATCGAAATCTGTTATTGGGCTGCTCCACAGAACTGTGCAAGTATCGAAAAGTTTGTGTCAAATGGTAATAAAGTTATCAACTTCTCTGATATTTACATGTATTATGTATTATCTTCTTGGTGGTTACAGAATGCATGTCCTGAAGGAGATAGAATTTATAGAGAATGGAATCCAGGTAAGTTCTCTACATTACAGGGTGGTATTCCACAGACTTATAAGAAACCATACGCAAACTTTGTAAAAGGTGGTTCTTATGCTGTTTGGTGTGACGTTCCAGGTTATATGACACAGGATTCAGTGGCAAATAACATCTTCTATAGAACACGTGCCACTGCTTATAAGATGTGGAACACATCAGATTCAATGCCTGAATATGCTGATGTAAAGAAGGCATTTGATAAGATTGGACGCGTTCCTGGTTATAAGAGCGTCTTACCAGAACCAGGTCAGGTTCTTTATGAAGGACAGTCTGTTGCACTTACAATTGAATATAAGAATGAATTTGGACAGACAATTGAACCTACAGAAACTTTATATGGCTTAAAGGACAATGAATACACTATTGAACCTAAGGAACTTTATGGTTATAAGTTCGAAAAGGCAAGTGAATCATTATCAGGCGTATATAAAGAAAATAAAACAATCACTTTAACTTATAAGACATTTACTGATAAGGAAGCATTAATCAACGAAGTTAACAATGCATTAGTGATTAAAGATTATATTCCTGAAACAGTGAAGGAATATAAGGAAGCTCTAGACGTTGCAAAAGACGTTAAAGAAGATCCTTCAGCAGGACAGAAGAAAGTTGATGAAACATTAGCTGCACTTCGTACTGCAAAAGAAAAAGCTGTAAAGGTTAAATTCTACAAGTTATATGTAGAAGCTTATTATCCAGTAAGTGATGCGGCTTATGCATCTGGATATCAGGCTTATATGAATGCCGTTAATAACGGAAAGAACACTCTTAAAGATGAAAACTTAGATGTTGAAACAGCTGAAGCTGCCTATAACAACATCATGAATGCAAAGAAAGCATTAATTAAGAAAGCTGCAGACAAGCCTACTATTTCTGCAACTAAAGGATATTATGGCTGGTACTCATACAACAACATGATTGACGGTAACCGTAATTCTAAGTGTTGGTTTGGTGCTGACCAGACAGCTGGTGATGAAGTATTATTCACATTCCCAGGTAAAGTAAAATTATCAGGTGTGAATGTTGTACAGGCAGATCAGGGTGATATCTTACGTGATGCTGAAGTTCAGATTTCTGCTGATAAGGTAAACTGGACAACAGTAGGTACATTAAAGGGTACAGATCCATTAGAAAAGAGATTTGACTTTGATGCACAGGAAGTTAAGTATGTAAGAATCTACATCAATTCTGGACATGGAGCTTGGTATCAGATTTCTGAAGTTGAGTTCGTATTAGAAGCAATTGGTGAAGATACTACATTAAAAGATTTAATTGAAAAAGCTAAGGAAGAAGATTTAGAAGGCAAGACAATTGCATCTAGAGATGAATTCTTAGAAGCACTTATTGAAGCTCAGAAAGCATTAGTGGCTGAAGATATCAAGAATGAAGCTGTTATTAACCGCTTAAAGAAGGCTATCGAAGGCTTAGTTGATGCACCTGTAGTGAACACAGATGCTCTTGATGAAGCAATTGCGAAGGCGGATGCTTTAACTGAAGAAGAAGTAAATAAAGCAATTAAAAAGAACGTTGAAGTATTCAACAAAGCATTAGCTGATGCCAAGGCTGTTCTTGCTAAAGATGCTTCTCAGGAAGAAGTCAATGAAGCTGCTAAGGCATTAAATGATGCATTAGACGGATTAAAGGTTCTTAGAGGTAATCCAGAAGCTTTAAATGCAGCTCTTGAAGCTGTTAGTAAGAAAGATGAAAGCAAATATACTGCTGAATCTTGGGCAGCATTAATGGCTGTAGTTGAAGAAGTAAAGGCTATTGACTTAGAAAATGCAACTCAGAAAGAAATTGATGAAGCTGTAGCTAAGTTAAATAAAGCAGTAGATGCATTAGAAGAAAAGGTTGTTATTGAACCAGAAAAACCAACTGTTCCAGAAAAACCATCAGAAAAGCCATCTGAAAAACCTACTGAAAAGCCAACAGAAAAACCAGCTGAAAAACCAACTACAAAACCAGAAGATAAGAAGGATGATACTGTTAAGACAGGTGATTCTACTATGATTTTTACTATGGTTGCATTAATGGCTGCTTCAGCTATCGTTTATATCTCATTAAAGAGAAAAAAAGCTTAATTAAAACAAAATAGAGGCAGCTCGTCTGCCTCTTATTTGATAAAGGAAATGAAAATGAAAAAAAATAATATGAAGCGTTTGTTGATGAGTGTTATGCTCGTTTCATCAATGACTCTTTCAAGTGCAGCAGTTGTTCATGCAACAAATGCAGCACCTTCAATTGTTGAAAGAGCAATGACAAACGAACAGCTTGTTGCAACAACTACTCCAATCTTACAGTCATATACTAAAGATTCTTCAGATAAGACTTGGGTTATGACTAAGGATTCTAAATTCGTTATCGTCGCAAATGAAAACAACCTAAAGAATGATAGACTTGCAGAAATTGTTAAGTTAGTTAACTCTGAATTCATGGCTAAGAAGATTATTTCAGAAAATCCTCAGGCTATGCTTTATAACCAGGATGGAACACCTACTGATATCACTATCGATATCAAGCCTGTATCAGAAATTACTGACAAGACTACAAGCAAAGAAGCTTATAAGATTACAATCGATGACACTGGTATCCATTTAACTGGTGCAAGTGAAACGGCTGTTTTATATGGTTTACGTACTATTGAACAGATCACTAGCGTAAATGGTGCATTAGCTTATGGTGAAATCGTTGACTATCCTAATGTTGCTGAACGTCGTATCCATGTAGATATGGCTCGTAAGTACATTTCTAAAGACTGGTTTATCAGACAGATTAGAGAAATGTCTTACTTCAAGATGAATGCGATCCAGATGCATTTCTCAGAAAACTTAGGTTTTCGTATTGAATGTGAAACAGATCCATCAATCGTATCTGAAGAACATTTAACAAAAGCTGACGTAAGAGAAATTCTTGCAGAAGCAAAGAAATATGGTGTGAAAGTTATTCCATCATTTGACTCTCCAGGCCATGTTGACCAGATTTTAAGAGCACATCCAGAATATGGACAGGTAAGTTCAAATGGTTCACACTATAAATCAGGTTTAGATATCACTAATCCTGAAGCTATTAAATATATTTATAGCTTATATGATGAATACATGGAATTATTCAAAGAATGTACTGATTTCCATATTGGTGGCGATGAATACATGGAATTTGACCGTGCGCCATTCACTACTCAGTACAAGTCAGTATTAGACAACTATGCTAAGAAAACTATTGATCCTAATGCAACTTGGAAGGATACAGTAGCTAAATATATCAATGACTTAGCAGAACATGTACATGAAAAAGGATTTACTCCTCGTGTATGGAATGATGGTATGTACTATGGAGAAGGCTCTTCTTGGGAACCTAAGCAGATGATCGAAATGCATAAGTACATCGGTATCGATTTCTGGAGCCAGATGTCTTGGAACTACAGCATTGCTAAGCTTCAGACTTTCTTAGATAAGGGTCATGATACAATCTATAATGTAAACGCAAGTTTCTTCTATTATGTATTAAGACCATCTATGCCAAATGATGGACGTAAACAGCATTCATTCGATAACTTAAATTCTGATAAGTTAATCTTCGACCAGTGGACACCTGGTAAATTCCAGGCAAACACTATTGCAGATGATAACCCATCTATCAAGGGTGCTTCACTTGCAATCTGGTGTGATAAGGCTGATATATGTGATGAAGATACAATCACAGAAGATATCGCAAATGAAATGCGTGCACTTGCTACTAAGGCATGGAATACTCGTAGTAACAGCGTGATTTCTCATGATCAGTTCAAGGCTAACTATGCTAAACTTGGACATGTTGCAGCATTTGAAAAGGGTTCTACTTTACCAGATTCTGGATCAATCTTACCAGCAGATTCTTTAGGTAAGGTTACAATCAATTACATCGATAAAGATGGTAATGAATTAATGAGTCCAGTCACTCGTTATGGTAATATCGGTGATGATTATAGCTTCGCGGCTGAAAAGATTTATGGTTATCGCTTAATCTCTAATAAAGATTCAGCAACTGGTACTTATAGTAAGAAGGGTGATACTTTCACTTTCGTTTATGAAATCTATACTGATAAGGCTGATTTAAAAGATGCTCTCGATCATCCATTAAATGAAGAAGAATATATCACTGAAACATTCAAGGGTTATAAGAAAGAATTAGATGCTGCTAAGAAACTTTATGAAGATGAAAAAGCACTTCAGAAAGATGTTGATGCAGGTCTTGCAAAATTAAATGCAGCTAAGAATAAGGCTGTAAAGCGTGCTTACTATCCATTATGGATGGAAACTAAGCATCCAATGGAAGATAACGGATATATTTCTGGATATGATGCATATTTAGAAAAGGTTGAAGAAGGTAAGAAAGTTCTTTATGGTGGAGAAGCGACTGATGAAGCTGTAAAGACTGCTTATGATGAATTAGTGGCTGCAAGAGAATCTCTTATGAAGAGCAGCAGTGTAGCTCCTAGTGTTGAAGCAACAGATAATTATTATACTTTCATTTATTTAAGACCAGCTGATAAGTTTAGCTATGACAAGATGTTTGACGGTGATAAGAGCACATATGCTTGGTTTGGTAATGACCAGATTGCTGGCAAACATATCACAATGACATTTGCTTCTTCAGTGAAGATGTCAGGTATTACTATCACAGCACCAGATGATGCAGGTGATGATACAATCAGAAATGCAGACGTTATGGTTTCTGCAGATAAAGAAAACTGGACTACAGTTGGAAATATGAAGATGGATGCTGATCATTTAGAACATACATTCAACTTCGAAAAACAGTCTGTAAAATATGTGAAGATCGTCTTAAAAGAAAATGCTAAGGCATGGTATAAGATTGCTGAAATCGCATTTAACTTTGAACAGACTGCTGAAACAACTGAACTTAAGGATCTATTAAAAGAAGCTTATGGTCAGGATTTAACTGATAAGACAACTGATTCTGTTGATGCATTCTTAGATGCATTAAAGGATGCTCAGAAGGCTTATGCTAGAGAAGATCTAGAAAACAAAGAAGTAATGAACGCATTACGTACAGCTATGAAGAACTTAAAGGTAGTTTCTAAGGTGAATAAGGCTGAACTTGAAGGAACAGTGACTAAAGCAGAAGAAATTACTGAAGATACTTTAAATAAGGCTGTGAAGAAAGCACGTGATGCATTTGCTAAAGCATTAGAAGATGCTAAAGCAGTATTAGAAAATGCTGATGCCTCTCAGGAAGAAGTCAATGAAGTTGCTAAGAAATTAGAAGAAACTATTAAGGGCTTAGATGTTCTTAAGGGTGATACAACTGTCTTAGATGCTAAACTTGCTGAAATCGAAAAATTAGATGAAGACAAGTATACTACTGAATCTTGGGCTGCATTAATGGCTAAGGTTGAGGAAACTAAGGGTCTTGATAGAGAAAACGCTACTCAGGAAGATGTTGATCAGGTTGTTGCTGAATTAGAAAAGGCTGTTAAAGCTCTTGAAGAAAATGTAGTAATCGATCCAGATCAGCCAGTAGGACCTACTGATCCAGAAAAACCAACTGAAAAACCAACAGAAAAACCAGCTGAAAAAACAACTACAAAACCAGAAGATAAGAAGGATGATACTGTTAAGACAGGTGATTCTACTATGATTGCTGGTATGTTCGCTCTCATGACTGCATCAGCTGTTGTTTATATCTCTTTAAAAAGAAAAAAAGCTTAATAAATAAAACAAGAGGCAGCAATGCCTGCCTCTTACTTGATAGGGAAAAATGAAAATGAATACAAATAATATGAAACGTATGTTAATGAGCGTTATGCTCGTTTCTTCTATGACTCTTTCAAGTGGCGCTATAGTTGCACAGGCATACAATGGTACGCCTGCAATTGCTGAAAGAACAATGACTAGTGAACAGCTCGTTGCTGCAACTACACCAATCTTACAGTCATATACTAAAGATGCTTCTGATAAGACTTGGGTAATGACTAAGGATTCTAAATTCGTAATCGTTGCGAATGAAGCCAACTTAAAGAATGATAGACTTGCAGAAATCGTTAAATTAGTTAACTCTGAATTCATGGCTAAGAAGATTATTTCTAGTGATGCTCAGGCTATGCTTTATAATCAGGATGGTGCACCAACTGATATCACTATTGATATCAAACCTGTATCAGAAATCACTGATAAGACTACAAGTAAGGAAGCTTATAAGATTACAATCGATGACACTGGTATCCATTTAACTGGTGCAAGTGAAACAGCTGTTTTATATGGTTTACGTACTATTGAACAGCTTACAATTGCGAATAATAGCACTTTAGCTTATGGTGAAATCGTTGACTATCCTAATGTTGCTGAACGTCGTATCCATGTAGATATGGCTCGTAAGTACATTTCTAAAGACTGGTTCATTAGACAGATCAGAGAAATGTCTTACTTCAAGATGAATGCGATCCAGATGCATTTCTCAGAAAACTTAGGTTTCCGTATTGAATGTGAAACAGATCCATCAATCGTATCTGAACAGCATTTAACAAAAGCTGATGTAAGAGAAATTCTTGCGGAAGCAAAGAAATATGGCGTTAAAGTCATTCCATCATTTGACTCTCCAGGCCATGTTGACCAGATTTTAAGAGCTCATCCAGAATATGGACAGAAAGATAAATATGGTAATAATTATAAATCAGGTTTAGATGTTACTAATCCTGAAGCGATTAAGTATATCTATAGCTTATATGATGAATACATGGAATTATTTAAAGGATGTACAGACTTCCACATCGGTGGCGATGAATATATGGAATTCGACCGTGCACCTTTCACTACTCAGTACAAAGAAGTACTAGATAATTATGCAAGAGAAAACATTGATCCTAATGCAACTTGGAAGGATGTTATTGCGAAATATATCAATGACTTAGCAGAACATGTACATGAAAAAGGATTTACTCCACGTATTTGGAACGATGGTATCTATTATGGAGAAAATTCCTGGGGACAGAATAAACAGATGATCAAAATGCATAAGTATATTGGTATTGATTTCTGGAGCCAGATGTCATGGAATGGAAGCATTGCTAGATTACAGACTTTCTTAGATAAAGGTCATGATACTATTTATAATGTTAATGCTAGTTTCTTCTATTATGTATTAAGACCATCAATGCCAAATGATGGACGTAAACAGCATTCATTTGATAACTTGAATTCTGATAAGTTAATCTTCGACCAGTGGACACCTGGTAAATTCCAGGCAAACACTATTGCAGATGATAACCCATCTATCAAGGGTGCTTCACTTGCAATCTGGTGTGATAAGGCTGATATATGTGATGAAGATACAATCACAGAAGATATCGCAAATGAAATGCGTGCACTTGCTACTAAGGCATGGAATACAAAGTCTAATAGTATTATTTCTCATAACCAGTTTAAGGCCAATTATGCAAAGCTTGGACATGTTGCTGCATTTGATAAGGGTTCTACTTTACCAGATTCTGGATCAATCTTACCGGCTGATTCTTTAGGTAAAGTGACTATTAAATATGTAGATAAAGATGGTAAGGACATCAAGAGTCCAGTGACTCGTTATGGTAATATCGGTGATGAATATAACTTCACTGCTGAAAAGATTTATGGTTATCGTTTAGTATCTGATAAAGACAGTGCAACTGGTACATATAGTAAGAAGGGTGATACTTTCACTTTCACTTATGAAATCTACACAGACAAGACTGACTTAAAGGATGCATTAGATAATGCTTTAGATGAAAATGAATATATTGGTGCAACACTCGGTGAATATAAAGCTGCATTAGATGAAGCACAAAAACTTTATGATGATAAGAATGCATTACAGAAGGATGTAGATGACGTTCTTGTAGTATTAAATAGCGCTAAGAAGAAAGCTATTAAACGTGCTTACTATCCATTATGGGTAGAAGTAGAAAACCCAATGGCTGATAATGGTTATGCTTCTGGTTATGCTGAATACTTAGAAACTGTAAAGAATGGTAAGAAGGTTCTTTATAGTGAAGATGTAACTGATGAAGCAGTGAAGGAAGCATATGAAGCTTTAGTTACTGCAAGAGAAGCTATTATGAAGCGTGATGGAAATGTTCCAACTGTTGAAGCATCAGACAACTGGTATCCATATGGATGGCCACAGGGTGTTTATAACTATGATAAGATGTTTGACGGTGATGAGTCATCATTTACATGGTTCAATGATGCTCAGAAAGTTGGCAAACATATCACTTTCACATTCGCTAATAAAGTGAATATGACTGGTGTGACTGTTATTGCGCCTGCTAATGCAGGTGATGATGTGATCAAAAATGCAGATATCATGGTATCTGAAGATAAAGAAAACTGGACTACAGTTGGAAACATGAAGATGGATGCTGATCATTTAAAACACACATTCACATTCGATAAACAGCCAGTTAAGTATGTTAAGATCTTAATTAAAGAAGATGCTGAAAACTGGTATAAGATTGCTGAAATGAAGTTCACTTATGAACAGATTGCTGAAAATACTGAACTTAAGGATCTATTAAAAGAAGCTTATGGTCAGGATTTAACTGATAAGACTGCTGATTCTGTTGATACATTCTTAGACGCATTAATTGAAGCTCAGAAGGCTTATGCAAAAGAAGATTTAACTAATGAAGAAGAGGCTGTAACGGGTAAATAACTCATTATAGTTTCATAAAC
>UMFV01016101.1_pt1 | contig 9254 bp, 8 predicted proteins | sample 1965101 | NCBI WGS metagenome assembly UMFV01 (sample SAMEA4836055, study PRJEB28245) | human gut metagenome | biome: gut microbiome; material: fecal sample | place: Denmark | collected 2008 | reverse complement strand
TATTTTTCCTGAATTCCTCTACGCAGCAAGTCAAGAAATATGATACTCTCACCTTCCTCAGCAGAATAGATACGTGCAGGGTTTTCAAATTCTGTTTTCCATCCAGTAGAAATAGAAATATTTTTTTGTACATTGCCACTTTTAGTTCGTGCCATTACTTTTTTTCACGACTTGAATAATATGCTGAATTATTAGGGTTGCACTGTACTGCATGGTTATTATTGTTCGCTATATGTGCAGTATTATTAGGATTTTTCTGATCACAGTGATGGTTGTTGTGTTGTATGTGTATTTATATCATAGTTACTTTTACTAATGATCTGTTTACTTTCTATACTTTAATATACATAGATTATATATCATTTTTCTTAGTATTTATCAAGTGAAATGTGGCTTTCATCCCACACGCAAGCGTGTGGGTTTTTCGCCACAAATTTATAACCTTCCTATCAGACAAACAAGATATGTGGATGAAAACTACTTCCCAGCACGTTGTGAATTCTATAAAGATGGTGTAAACTTTGAAACATTCAAAGAAATCTGTTCAACTGAAGGCTATGATACAGTAGAAATTGTTTGTCATCCTGCTTTAGTTGATGAAAGACTCATGAATGTATCTAGCTATAATATGAATCGTATCAAGGAATTAGAATTACTTAAGAGTGATGCATTCAAACAGTACATCAAGGATCATGATATTCAGATTATAACTTACGCAGACATAAAAAATAATTAGGTATTTTTAAATAATAGTAGTAGAATGAGAAAAAAGTGAATGGAGTGACATATATGAGATACGCAGATAAGATGAAAAACGTAAAAAAATCAGCCATTAGAAGTGTCATGGCTGATGCAAGTGAGAATGGTACTGTTGACTATATTAGTTTTGCGAGTGGATTCCCTGATCCAGAAGCTATTCCACAGGAGAAACTAGAAGAAGTAGGACATAAGATTCTTCAAGAAAAGACTTATGAAGTTTTGCAGTATGGCTCTGCCCAGGGCTATACAGGTTTAATAGAATCTTCTAAGTCATTCATTAATAAGCATGAATGTATATGTACAAGTGATGATGATATTATTATTACAACAGGATCACAGCAGGGATTAGATCTTGTGTCTAAGATATTTTGTGATGAAGGAGATTATGTTGTAGTAGAGAATCCAAGTTATTTAGGTGCTTTAAACTCATTTAAATGTAATGGGGCAAAGCTGCTTGGTGTTTCTTTAGAAGAAGATGGTGTAAATCTAGAAGAACTAGAAGAAGCCTTTAAGAAAGGACCAAAGGTATTCTATACAATTCCTAACTTCCAGAATCCTACCGGAGTCACAACGTCTCTAGAAAAAAGAAAAGAAATCTATAACCTTGCAGTAAAGTATGATGTAGTTATTTTAGAAGATAACCCTTATGGTTATTTACGTATTACAGGAGAAGAAGTACCTTCTATTAAATCTTTAGATCAAGACCATCGTGTTGTTTATGCAGCCAGTCTTTCTAAGATTATCTCACCTGGTATGCGTACAGGAATCATCTGTGCAAGTAAAGATATTATCTCTAAGCTCTTTATGGCTAAACAATCAGGTGATAATCATACAAACAATCTCTCACAATATATGATGGATGCATTCTTAAGAGAAACAGATATGGATGCACATATTAAACATTTGCAGTCTCTTTATGCAAAGAAATGTAACTTCATGTTAGAGATGATCAAGAAGTATTTCCATCCTTCTATTCATGTCATTGAACCAGAAGGTGGTATGTTTATATGGTTTGATCTGCCTGATGGAGTCAGTATGCCAGAATTCGTTCAGGCTTCTATTAAGAAGCATGTAGCCATCGTACCAGGTAATGAATTCATGGTAGATAGTACTAAGCCATGTCAATCTATTCGTATGAACTTCTCAGCGGCTTCTATGGAGAATATCGAAAAAGGTATTCAGATTCTAGGAGAACTAACATATCAATTCTGTAAGTAAAAAAAGCCATTTCTGGCTTTTTTTAATACATGCCACCTTGTGGCATAACAGGCTGTTGTGGTTCTTCTTTCTTAGGAAGTTCTGCCACACCTGCTTCAGTTGTTAAGAATAAGGCTGAAATACTAGCCGCATTTAATAATGCGCTACGAGTGACTTTAGTAGGATCAATAATACCTGTTTCGAACATATTGACCCAGTCACCTGTCTTTGCATCAAATCCAAAGTCCTTTTCAGCAGTCTTCTGGATAGATACAATTTCTTCTTCATCATAACCAGCATTGATTGCAATCTGAGTAAGAGGCGCAAATAAAGAATTCATAACTACGTTAATACCCTTCTGGATATCTACATTCGTATCTCTGACCTGATTCTTTAATTCTTCATAGGCTTCTACTAACGCAGCACCACCACCAACAACGATACCTTCATCTACAGCGGCCTTAGTCGCATTGAGAGCATCTTCAATTCTTAATTTCTTTTCTTTTAATTCTGCTTCAGTTGTAGCACCGACTTTAATTGTTGCAACACCGTTAGATAATTTACCAATACGTTCTTTTAGAGTCTTCTTTTCATAATCACTCTTAGTATGAGTTAATTGTGTCTTTAATTCTTCTACACGCTTATTCACTGCTTCACTAGAACTATGTCCAATAAGAGTTGTATTATCCTTCTTTACAATCACTTTCTTGATCGTACCAAGATTTTCAATAGTTAAATCAGAAAGCTTCATATTAAGGTCTTTGTTGTAGAATTTAGCACCAGTTAATACTGCAATATCTTCCAACATTTCTTTCTGTTTATCACCAAATCCTGGAGCCTTAGTAGCTACGACATTAAAGGCACCTCTTAACTTATTCAAGACAAGAGAAGAAATAGCTTCATTCTCATAATCTTCTGCAATAAGTAATAATGGTTTATTAGCCTTTAATACCTGTTCAAGTACTGGAAGGATTTCCTGTAAATTAGTAATCTTCTGATTAGTGACTAAGATCAATGGGTTATCCATTTCTACTTCCATCTTATCTGTATCACTTACAAAATAAGGAGATACATAACCCTTATCATACTGCATACCTTCATTCACTTCTAATTCATCATCAAAACTATTAGATTCATCTACGTTGATAATACCATCTCTACCAACTTTTTCCATAGCCTGGGCAATCAATTCACCAATATGACTATTAGAAGAAGAAATAGTGGCTACAGATGCAATATCCCTGCTTGTTTCTACTTTATGAGAATTCTTTAATAATACTTCAGCCACTGCTTTAGAGGCTCTTTCAATACCCTCTCTCATAAGTACAGGGTTTGCACCTTTTTCAACCTGCTTCATACCATTCACAATCATATCTCTCGCAAGTATTGTGGCAGTTGTTGTACCATCACCTGCAATATCATTTGTATTATTGGCTACTTCATAGACTAACTTAGCACCCATATTTTCAAAATGATCTTCTAACTCTATTTCCTTGGCAATAGAAACACCATCGTTCGTAATTAAAGGAGAACCATAACTCTTCTCTAATACTACATTTCTACCTTTAGGACCAAGTGTGACACTTACTGCATCGGCAAGAGTATTCACACCTTTCAACATTGATTGACGTGCATCACTAGAAAAACGTATTTCTTTACTCATAGCTTATTCCTCCTATTCAATACATGCGAGAACATCTTTCTCGTCTATCACAATATATTCAACACCATCAAGTTTAACTTTTGTACCAGAGTATTCCTTGAATACAACACGATCTTTTTCTTTTAAATCATTTTCACATTGAGGACCTACAGCCACAACTTCTCCAACAGTAGGAAGACTCTTTGTCTCAGTAGTGAGAATAATACCACTAGCTGTCTTATTTTCTACTTCTTCTTTCTTTAATACGATATTCTTATTTAAAGGTTTTAACATAATTATTCCTCCTTGTTAGCACTCTCTTTATTTGATTGCTAAGAGTATTATAGTTCTTATTAGCACATTGTCAAGAAGAGTGCTAATTCATTTTTAGGCAGATTGGATAAAAGTGCACAAAAAAAGCCACTCCAAAGAGTGACTTAATCGTCTTTTCGTTTTGTATCCTTCGCAACGATAAATGTGATCATACCAAGTATTAATCCAAAATAGAAAGAGAAGAAACGCCATAAGAACATAGAACTAGAAGCATTAGCTCTTCCTAAGAAACAAAATAAGATCATATAACATCCTTCACTGCCACCTGATGCACCAGGAATAGGGAGGAATGTATTAATTAAATTAATAATAGAAGCCAGTCCTAAGAACTGTACAAATAGGCTAACTGGTACTTTTATTCCTAAAGCAAGACACGAAAAGAATGGCGTAGAGTAGATAATTGTAAGTTTCACTATATTACATAATACTGTCTGTAATAAAGCTTTTTTATTTTTTTGTAATACTTTCATCTGTTCTCTAAATTCACCAAAGTAATTCTGAATTCTAAAGCATGTTGATTCATAGTCTTTTATAAGTGGTGTTTTAGAAAGGAGATAGACTATTTTATCTACAATAAAGTTCTGGAACTTCTTGCTCTTAGCTCCTGCAAATAATAGAAGAGTGACAACTGCATTAATAAGAAATCCAACGGCTGCCATAGAGGATACACCTACACCTTTATCTAAGAAGTAGGCTGAATCCACAATCATAATCACTGCAGTAAAGCCCATAATCACTATTTGATAACTAATAAAGCACATGAGTAAGATACTTGTAGAAATGGCAGGGGAGATTCCCTGGTTATTAAATACAAACACCTGGGCGAACTGTCCTCCTGAAGAAGAAGGAGTTAAACCACTAAATAAAGTACCTACAAGTCCATTCACAAAACCTTCTTTAAGAGTAAAGTCCTTCTTATATAAACGCGCAAAGATCATTGTAGCGAGTCCATCAAATACATAATACATAAACATAATAAAACATAAGATGAATAGCCAGAAAGGATGCGCTGTAGTAATTGTTTTAAATACAGTAGAGACCTCAGAACCTACTGATAAGTATAAAGATATACCACTAATCACAAGAATTAATGCAATATTCAAGATATAGCTCTTCTTTGTTTTCATGGGAATCACCTCATTTCCCTATCTCTATTTTACCAATCTTATTCCTTATATGAAAGTAAAAGAAAAGAGTAGGGATTAAAATCCCTACTCGAATGTAATCATAATAATCTCATTTTCACATAATACTTTAAAATGATAGTTATGACGTGGCGCTACACCATTACTTACAATAAGTTCAGAACCACTTTCTGTATAACTTCCATGATTATAAGTAGTCGCATTATTACACTTTACAAGTGGTCCAATACCAGGGAACCAGATAGTCCCACCATTACTATGCCCAGATAACTGTAAATGTGTATGTCCTTTATTTTGACTAAAACTATCAGGATAATGACTTAATGTGAGTGCAAAGCCATCAAATGTAGGAATCTCTTCCTGAGTGCTAATAGATTGTCCATAAAGGGTAAAAGAACTATTACGATAATGAATAGTACGAGCACTGTTATTAAGTACTTCAAATCCACCTTCATTAAGGATATTAGTCACTTCTTCAGCATGTGCATGATCTTCATCACCAAGTACCGCAAACTTACCATAACCTGGCTGAAGCTTCTTTAAGATCTTTTGTACTCTAGCATCCTCAATAGGTTTACTTTCATACAGGTCTCCAGTAAATACAACCATATCATAACTTTGATCTTCTATCTCATCTACAATCTGTTCAAAACGATCAATATCTTTAGACGTTGTGATATGTATATCGGATAAATCTACAATCTTAAAGTTTTTAAAACCATTAGGTAATAATCCATTACTATAAGTCATTCTTGTAAAAGAATAATGTGTTCTAGAAAAGAGACATGTATAACCACCAAACAACACCAATGCGAAAACAATAATTGCAAGAATACCAGTACGAATAATTTTCTTTTTCTTCATTATTTCTTATTCATGATGACAGGAATAATCATCGGTCTTCTCTTTGTCTTAGTATAGAAATAAGATGTTAATGTTTCTCTGATTGTATTCTTAATTTCACCAAATGTTGTTTTTTCCTGCAATAAAGCACGTAGCTTACGATCTACAGCCATTTCTGCTCCATAAATCATAGGTTTACTATCTTTCATATAAACAAATCCACGGCTCATAATAACTGGTTTATGAAGTAAAATACCTGCATGAGAATCCATACTAATAAGTACTGCAACCATGCCATCTTCACTTAAAATCTGACGGTCATGTAATACCGCTGTAGATAAACCTGTTAAATCATTACCATCTACATAAATATCATCTGCATGTACGCTTCTTGTCTGGAATATCTCATGATCCTTTAAGCATAAACAATCCCCATTACTTAATACAAATGCATGATCAGGCTTTCCACCTACTTCTTCATATAATTTTTTATGTATACAAAGCATTTTATGTTCACCATGAACTGGGAAGAAGTATTTAGGCTTAGTAAGAAGCATCATTAACTTCTGTTCTTCCTGGGAAGCATGTCCAGAAGTATGAAGGTTACTGATCATAGAGTTTTCTAGAACTCTTGCTCCAGAACGATATAACTTATTAATTAAACGTGATACAGAAGATTGGTTACCAGGAATAGGGTTAGATGAGAATAATACAGTATCACCAGGTTTAATCTTAATCTGACGATGTGTACCATTCGCGATTCTATTTAATGCAGCAAGTGCCTCACCCTGAGATCCAGTACATAGAATTAGTATTTCATTATCAGGAAGATGTTTGGCTTCATCATTCTTAATAAAGAAACGATCAGGACATTTGATATAACCCATCTTTCTTGCAACATCAATATTGTTGACCATTGAACGTCCATATACAAGAATCTTACGATTAAACTTAACAGCAGCTTCTACAATCTGCTGTACTCTATGTATATTAGATGCGAATGTTGCAACAATAATACGTCCTTCAGTTTTTCTGAATTCTTCTTGTACTTGTGAAGCCACTGTCTTTTCACTAATAGAGAATGTAGGTACTTCAGCATTTGTACTATCACTCATTAATAAATCAACACCCGTTTCACCTAAGAAACTCATAATCTGATAATCAGCAGGATTAGCAACTGGAGATAAATCAAACTTAAAGTCACCTGTTTCTATAATACGACCATCAGGTGTATTTACAATAATCCCCATAGATTCAGGAATAGAGTGGTTTGTATTAAAGAAACCAATATTAAAATATTTAGTTTTGATAGAACTTTCATGGTTAATAGGGATCATCTTAGTTACATGTGTAAGATGATGTTCTTCTAGCTTTCTTCTAATCATGGCACAAGCCAATGGAGAAGCATAAATAAATGGTATATTCACTAGTCTTAATAAGAAAGGAATACCTCCAATATGGTCTTCATGACCATGTGTAATAAATAATCCCTTGATTTTTTTATTATTCTTTCTTAAATAAGTATAATCTGGAATAACATAATCAATCCCAGGAAGACCTTCAGATGCAAACTTAACACCCGCATCAATAATAATCATTTCATCATTACATTCAATACAGTAAGTATTCTTACCAACCTCATTTAAACCGCCTAATGCGAATATCTTTGTCCCCTGTGTTTTAACATTATGATGTGTAGAAGGGAATCTTCTTTTAGAACGGTGAGGTTTGAATGTCTTTTTCTTTTCAGTATTATCGACTGACATAAATTACTATCCACCTCTTTCTCAAAAATGTAAAATCATTCATTAAAATAATAATATAAAAAAAGTGAATAATCAATGTTGTAAGGGAATACAAGCGAAAATTAAAAAAGATGTTCAATCGAACATCTTAATAAGAACCTTTCTTAAAAGCAGCTACTGCAAGTGAACCTGGACCGATATGGCAGGCAACACTTAATGATAAACGGTCAAAGATGACCTCTTTATCAGGAAATGCTTCTTTCACTTGTTCTAAATAGTCTAAAGCAGCTTCTTTATCATAAGAATAAACACACGCTACTTCATAATCATCACCCCAGCCACGATCACTAATATCCTGCTTTACCTGGTCAATCATCATCTTACGGGCTTTTTTCATAGTACGTGAAGTACCATATTTATCTAACTTTTCACCCTGAATAGTAAGAATAGGCTTAATCTTTAGTAAACCCGCAAGCGTTGCAGCAGCAGGTGATAAACGTCCACCCTTCTTTAAATATTCAAGGGTATCTACAGTAATATAGATAGTGGCATTCAACTTATTGTTCATAAGATAATCATAAATCTCTTTGGCACTATATCCCTTATCTGCCATCGCAAGGGCATCTAGAACATCAGCCTTTTGTGTAACTGAGATTCTTTGAGAATCCACAACAAATACTTTCCCTTTATACTGATCTTCATCTGCCATCATCATTGCTGTCTGACAACTTCCAGATAAGCCACTGCTCATAGGAATATGAATAATAGCGTCATGTGTTTTTAATATTTCATCCCACTTCTTTGCGATAATCCCAATTGTAGGCTGTGAAGTAAACACTTCTGCGCCACCCATTAATTTTTCATAGAAATGTTCTTGTGTTAAATTGATATCTTCTTCAAATTCTTTTCCATCTATAGTGAAAGGCATCGGAATACAATAGATACCTAATTCTTTTGCTTCTGCCTGTGTAATGCCAGAGTTACTATCTGTCATGATTGCAATTTTCATACAAGGACCTCCTTCAGTCAAACTCAATTTTAACAATTTTGAGGAATAAATCAACATTTTCTTGACTAATCAAGGTAGACGAATTATTGTAAATGCACATGAAAGGAGTTACAGAAATGGTAGAAAAATACTTAGAAACACTTTATGGCATGGGAGAGAAAGCTCTTCAAGCCCTTATCATTATAGTTATTGGATATGTTGTATATAAGATTTTTGATAAATTATTTACAAAATTCATTGAGAAATCATCCCAGGATGAAATTGTTTTAAACTTCTTTAAGACAATCATCAAGACAGTCTTTATTGTGATTATTGCGATTATGGCTTTATCACAGCTTGGTATTAATACAAGTTCTATTCTTGCTATCTTCACTGCAGCTTCTGCTGCTTTTGCACTTGCTATTAAAGACTCACTCGCAAGCTTCTTTGATGGTATCATCATCTTACTTGCGAAACCTTTTTCTAAAGGAGACCTTATTGAGGTGGCAGGTGTAACAGGAAGAATTCAGGAAATCTCTTTACTCTATACAAACTTACTAACTTTAGATAATAAGAAGATTGTGATTCCTAATTCACAGCTT
>UMFV01030796.1_pt1 | contig 9396 bp, 7 predicted proteins | sample 1965101 | NCBI WGS metagenome assembly UMFV01 (sample SAMEA4836055, study PRJEB28245) | human gut metagenome | biome: gut microbiome; material: fecal sample | place: Denmark | collected 2008 | reverse complement strand
CAGCCACAATATCACCAGCAGCAGTGCATATTTCAACGCATCCATCCTGATATTATAAAGAAATGCTACAACAATAAATATTCCGACCGTTCCGGCATAAAGGCTGATCTCTCTTGTTTTATCTTTAAAAAATGCTATTAACAGTTTCATGCCTCCACCATATATCCTATTCCTTTTTTTGTGATGATCTTTCCGCCAAGGCCAATCTGTTCCATTTTTTTTCGAAGTCTTGCCACATTGACCGTCAGTGTATTGTCATCAATAAATTCATTGCTGTCCCAGAGTCTCGTCATAATACTTTCACGGCTTACGATCTTCCCTGTATTTTCCAGAAGTATCTGCAGAATCTTGAATTCGTTCTTGCTCAGTTCCAGTTTCTGGTCCTGATACAGAACTGTCGCATCTGCCAGATTCAGGATCGCACCGTTCCACTCCATGACATCTGCCGTTCCACGAAATTCATAGGTTCTTCTTAACACGGCCTGCACCTTTGCCGTTACCACATTCAGGTCAAACGGTTTCTCGATGAATTCGTCGCCGCCCATATTCATTGCCATCACAATATTCATATTGTCATTTGCCGATGACAGGAAGATGATCGGCACCTTCGATATCTTCCGGATCTCCTGACACCAGTGAAATCCATTAAAAAATGGAAGCACAATGTCCAATAACACAAGCTGCGGCTCAAATTCCACGAATTTTCCCATTACGTCTTTAAAATCTGTCATACATTCTGCCTGATAATTCCATTTTTCCAAATGGTTTTTCAGTCCGCCTGCTATTGTTTCATCATCTTCCACGATTAAAATCTTATACAATCTTTCTTCTCCCCATACTTCAAACTCTGTCCTTATCTGCGTAAGTTACCATCGTCATCTTTTCTAATGCGCGGTGACAAAAAGGACAAAAGTTTAACACTTTTGCCCTCTTATCGTAATACATTTGTCATGCAATTGTCAATTCCGGCTTTCTTAAGATTTCTTTCGAATTTCTGAAGAACTTCGGCTCCATTCCATATGCATTTCTTTTTATATTATTTCTACAAATGTTAGTGGAAATAATGTGCCCCGATCTTCATTCCGGCACCGCCTTGATCAAAATACAGACAGTTTCCAATCGGATTCGAGCCATTCAACGCATCTACAGCAGCCTGCAGAGCTGTCTGTGAATATCCCTTTGAACTTCTCACTCTGTTCAGCCATCCGGTCGCTGCCGGTCCGAACTGCCCGGACTGATAGATGACTTCTTCGATAGAATTCGGATAACTTCCACTCTTTACACGGTTCATGATCACCGCACCGACGGCAACCTGTCCTTCATACGGCTGGTTTCCTGCTTCGCAGTAGATGATGGATGCAAGCAGTTCCTGATTGGCTCTTACGTATGCTTCTCTTGCTTCGCGTTCTGCTTTTTCTTTTGCTTCCTGCTCTGCCTTTTCTCTTGCGAGGCGTTCTTCCTCTTCTTTTTTCGCTATATTGTCTGCAATTACCTGCTGGCTTGCATCCGTCATTTCCTGCGCAGATGCCACGATATTCTGTGATATCGCCTGTACAGCAGTGTGTGTATTCGTATTTTCCCCTTTTGTTTCTGTGATTGTTGTTACTTCCGGCTGTTCAGAGGCTGCCTGACTGGTAAAACCAGTTGCCATTACTGCGCATGCTGAATACAGCACGAACATCGATTTCAGTCTCTTCGCTTTTAACATAATATAAATACCCTCCTGATTTTGTTGCAATGATTTACATTTCTTTTAATAAAGTATATTCATTTTTTTCAACTTTATTACAAATATTACAATTTTGTTACAAGCAACGATTGGTATCATATCATGTATGTCTCGTTTTGTCAACTTTTTTATTTACTTTTTTAAAGTCTGCAGATTATGCTACTCTTTTTTCTTATTTTTAGCGTTCATTTTTCTCCGTTATTTCTCTGCTCCTTAAGCTTCTCTTTTACAATAGCTTACTACTGTTACAATTAAAAATACCGGGATACAGATTACTGCCGCAATCATGATAATATACGGTGTCCAGTAATATCCACTGCCGATTTTCACGTGTCAAAATTCTTCCTCCTGAGAGCGTCCCCTGTATATAGAACGTATTACATGATGTAAATAATCACATATTTTAATGTTTGGCAACAAAAAAGCAGCATACTGCAAAATAATCATGCTGTATGCCACTTTTTATTTATGTTTTTACAAACATTACAAATATTAATTATTCAAATTCTGTTACATAAAATTCATTTACGCAAAATCCGATTGTCCAAACTCTATTTGATCTTAGCAATGTCGATCAGTGTCAGTTTCTGGATATCTGTATTCTCAAGACTGGTGATCAGAGCTTTTGCTGTATCGATCGCTGTCAGTACATTGACACCTGTCTCGATCGTATTTCTACGGATCACGAATCCGTCTCTTGAGTGATCAGCTCCCTGCGGAGGTGTGTCGATAACCAGGTCGATCTTATGTCCGAGGATCAGATCCATAAGGTTCGGAGATTCCTGCTCAATCTTATTGACTGTCATCGCTTTCACGCCTGCATCTGTCAGGACCTTGGCAGTTCCTTCTGTAGCAAAGATCTTGTAACCGATCTTCTCGAATCTGCGTCCGATCTCTACTGCTTCTTCCTTATCTTCATCACGAACTGTCATAATCATGTTCTTGTGTTTTGGAAGTTTGACTCCGGCACCGATGAATGCTTTATAAAGAGCCTCATCAAATGTCTTGGCAATTCCCAGACACTCTCCGGTAGACTTCATCTCAGGTCCAAGGCTGATATCAGCACCGCGGATCTTCTCAAATGAGAATACCGGCATCTTGATTGCAAAATAATCTGCCTCCGGCTGTAATCCAGGTGTATAACCAAGTTCTTTGATCTTGTGTCCGATGATCACTTTTGTTGCAAGTGGTACGATCGGAATACCTGTTACCTTACTGATGTATGGAACAGTACGGCTGGAACGAGGGTTAACTTCGATTACATATACATCTTCTCCACATACGATGAACTGGATGTTAATCAGTCCGATTACATGTAAGGATTTTGCAAGTCTTCTTGTATATTCGGCAATCGTCTCTTTTGTCTTCTGAGAGATGCTCTGTGCAGGATATACAGAGATACTGTCTCCGGAATGGATTCCGGCACGCTCGATATGCTCCATGATACCTGGAATCAGGATATCTTCACCGTCGCATACGGCATCTACCTCAATCTCTTTACCCTGTAAATATTTATCAACCAGGATTGGATGATCCTGTGCGATACGGTTGATGATTCCGATGAACTCATCAATATCGTGATCATTGATTGCAATCTGCATTCCCTGTCCGCCAAGTACGTAAGAAGGTCTTACCAGTACCGGATAACCCAGTCTGTTTGCAACTTTCTTCGCTTCTTCTGCTGTAAATACAGTTCCACCTGTCGGTCTTGGGATCTCGCACTGCTCAAGAATCTCATCAAACAGCTCACGGTCTTCGGCTGCATCTACATTTTCAGCAGATGTTCCAAGGATTGGAACGCCCATCTTCATAAGAGATTCTGTCAGCTTGATCGCTGTCTGTCCACCGAACTGTACAACTGCTCCGTCCGGTTTTTCCAGATCTACGATACTTTCTACATCTTCCGGTGTCAGAGGCTCGAAATACAGCTTGTCAGCGATATCGAAGTCTGTACTTACTGTCTCAGGGTTGTTATTTACAATAATCGTCTCATATCCTTCTTTGGCAAATGCCCATGTACAATGTACAGAACAGAAGTCGAACTCGATACCCTGTCCGATACGGATCGGTCCGGAACCAAGTACCAGTACTTTCTTCTTGCCGGAAGTTTCAACTACTTCATTCTCACTTCCGAATACAGAGTAGTAATATGGTGTCTCTGCTGCGAACTCAGCCGCACAGGTATCAACCATCTTATAAGAAGCTGTGATGCCATTATCATGACGAAGGTCATGGATCTCACGCTCTGTCTTTCCTGTCAGTTCTGCGATCACATTATCCGGGAACTCTAAGCGTTTTGCTTCTTTTAATGTCTCTGCTGTTAATTCTTCTGTCTTTAATTTCTGTTCCATCTCTACGAGAATTGCGATCTTGTCAATGAACCAGTTGTCAATCTTTGTAATTCTGTGAATGTCTTCGTAGCTGATGCCCTGACGGATTGCTTCTGCGATCTTCCAGATACGACGGTCATCTACAACTTTCAGTTCTTCTAACAGTTCTTCTCCTTTTAAATAAGAGAAGTCATAAGACATAAGGCTGTCTACATGCTGTTCCAGAGAACGGATAGCTTTCATAAGTGCTCCCTCGAAGTTATCACAGATACTCATAACTTCTCCGGTCGCTTTCATCTGTGTTGTCAGTGTACGTTTTGCACTGATGAACTTATCAAATGGAAGTCTCGGGATCTTTACAACACAGTAGTCAAGCATAGGCTCGAAACTTGCGTATGTCTTCTTTGTTACTGCGTTCTTGATCTCGTCCAGTGTATATCCAAGAGCGATCTTTGCTGCAACCTTGGCAATCGGATATCCTGTTGCCTTAGATGCAAGTGCAGAAGAACGGCTTACACGAGGGTTAACCTCGATTACACAGTACTCAAATGAATCTGGATTCAGCGCATACTGTACGTTACATCCACCAGTGATATTTAACTCACTGATGATATTAAGAGCAGATGTACGGAGCATCTGGTACTCTTTATCGCTCAGTGTCTGAGAAGGTGCTACTACGATACTGTCTCCGGTATGTACACCTACAGGGTCCAGGTTTTCCATATTACATACGGTAATGCAGTTACCATTGCTGTCACGCATTACTTCGTACTCGATCTCTTTCCATCCTGCGATGCAACGTTCTACCAGAACTTCCCCAACACGTGAAAGACGAAGTCCGTTTTCCAGGATCTCTACGAGTTCTGTTCTGTTATCCGCGATTCCGCCGCCGCTTCCACCAAGTGTGTAAGCCGGACGAAGTACAACCGGATATCCGATACTTTCAGCAAATTCGATACCAGCCTGTACATCCTTTACGACTTTAGAAGCTGCACAAGGTTCGCCGATTTTTTCCATTGTCATCTTGAATTCCAGACGGTCTTCGGCCTTTTTGATCGTCTCAGAAGTAGTACCGATCAGACGTACGTTGTTTCTTTCAAGGAATCCATTCTCATCCAGCTCCATAGCCAGATTCAGTGCTGCCTGTCCACCCAGTGTAGGAAGGACACTGTCTGGTTTTTCCTTTAAGATCAGCTGTTCTACCACCTCAACTGTCAGAGGCTCGATGTATACGCGGTCTGCGATATCTTTATCTGTCATGATCGTAGCCGGGTTAGAGTTCAAAAGGACTACTTCCAGACCTTCTTCTTTTAATGAACGGCAGGCCTGTGTACCTGCATAGTCAAACTCCGCTGCCTGTCCAATGATAATAGGGCCAGAGCCAATTACTAATACTTTCTTAATATCTTTAATTCTAGGCATTATTTTGCTCCTTTCATCATATCCATAAATCTATCAAACAGGTATCCGGAATCCTGTGGTCCAGGACAAGCCTCCGGGTGGAACTGAACTGTGAAAATATTCTTTCCTTCGTATGCAAGTCCTTCGTTGGTTCCGTCATTTACATTGATAAATGCTTCTTTTGCGATAGCCGGATCAATGGTTGTACCATCAACTGCATAACCATGGTTCTGTGAAGAAATGTATACTCTGTTGTTTGTCAGATCCTTCACCGGATGGTTACCGCCGCGGTGTCCATATTTCAACTTATAAGTCTTTGCACCATTTGCAAGTGCCATAAGCTGATGTCCGAGACAAATTGCAAAAATAGGAATATCAGTATTGTATAACTTCTTGATCTCTTCGATAATAGATACGCATGTTTCCGGATCTCCAGGTCCGTTAGACAACATAATGCCGTCCGGATTAGCAGCAATAATCTCTTCTGCTTTTGTTCCTGCCGGATAAACTGTAACTTCACAGCCGCGTTCATTTAAAGACTTGGCAATGTTCTTCTTTGCACCGAAGTCCATAAGAGCAACCTTCGGTCCATTGCCTTCTAAGACATATTTTTCATCACATGTTACTTTTGATACCACATCACCAACTGTATATGCTTTCAGTTTTGGGAGAATCTCATCTAAGTTGTAATTCTCGTTCGTGGTGATCATTCCGTTCATGGTTCCCTTTTCACGAAGAATCTTCGTAAGGGCACGTGTATCAATTCCTGCAATTCCTGGAATATCCTGTTCTTTCAGGAAATCCTGAAGTGTTCCTTCACAACGGAAGTTGCTTGGCATTCTGGAAAGTTCTCTTACGATATATCCATCCGGCCATGCCTTCCTTGACTCCATATCCGGTGTGATGCCATAATTTCCAATCAATGGATAGGTCATTACTACGGCCTGTCCCGCATAAGAAGGGTCGGTTAATACCTCCAGATAACCTGTCATTGAAGTATTAAACACTATCTCGCTAATCATGTCTTTTGTCGAACCGATACTGGTTCCGGTAAAGACAGTCCCGTCTTCTAATATAAGAAATGCTTTCATATATTCACCTTTTCCCTTCTGTGTTTCTTTTTCTTTTTTCATGAATCCATACTGCTGTACTTCAGGTACATTTTCTATATTTGGGCAAAAAAAATTCGTTGTTACAAAGAATTTTTCTTAAAAATACAGAATAAAAGGCAGTTTGTGCAAGCACAAAACCGCCTCGTTTTTCATACATCGGTACCAGACAATTTATGTCTTCACAAATTGTAAAAATTATACTACATAATCCGAGGATTTTCAACGGATATTTTTGTTTTTTTATGAATACTGCCAAAATATTACAATCTTGTGTAATCTCGGGTCATCGATGTACTGGTACTTCACCTGCGATAATCCATAGTAATCCGCCAGATTCTGCGCTGCTTTTGCAAGTTCTTTCTGGAAAATGTCATCGTGCGCCTGACTGTAGACGGATGTATCTGCGAATTTAAAAATTGTAGCACTTTTCTTCGCCCAGATAGCCTGGTTCATGGCTTCCAGTACCTTCTTGGCATCATACTGTGTGTAATACATTCCGTTTACCACGTAATAATTGCAATCCATCTTGCTGCACTCTGGCATCTGTGTATCCTTATCCAGAATATGTGTCTGAAATAACTGCGTATCATCACAACACATATAATCATAGCTGATATTTGCCTTATTACCAGAAGCCTCTGCATCTTGACCTGAATTTTGCTCTGTATCCCGGGATGTATCTTCTCCTTCTTCCTGTTGGAACACCGGATCTCCCCAGGTTGTGTCGACATAATAATAATCGCCGTTACATTTCACCAGATTCCACGCATGGTTTCCGCCTTCCGTCGTCTTTCCCGTCACATAAGTACAGAACACGCCAAGCCGTTCCAACAAATACTGCGTTGCTTTTGAATATCCAGCACATACAGATTTCTGATTGACAAATACGCTGTAGATGTTCTGATTATCCGGCGCGCTCTCATCATACTCTACTTCATCTACGATTTTTTCATATACATAGAGAATTTTGTGATAGTCATCTGCATCGGCATCCAGATCTGCCAGCCACTTCTCTGCCGCCTGCATAATCGCGGTCTGCATCTTCTGGCTTTCTTCTGCTGTGTAAAAATATTTCGGTTTCAGGACGGTATAACTTTCTGTTCCTTTATAAGTCGTAACCGTTGCTGTCCCGTCACACCAGAAGATGTCTGGCTGATCCTTCATCAGCTTCTGAAAAATCTGATTTGTCTCATCTACATCCGCGTTATGTACATAAATTTCCTCCGTGTGGTTTCTGACACCTTCCAGAATTTCCTGATAGACCTGCCTTTGTTCAGTCGGCAACTGCTGATAATAATATTTCTCCGTGTTCTCTTCTTCCGTTATGGATACTTTCTGATAAGGAATATCTTGTTTTTTATTTGAACCAAATTGTTCAAGTTCCAGGTATCCGCCCCTTTCTGCTGCTGCGGTTCCAAGAAAGAGAATGCATGTCAGAATCAGGATGATTAATTTCTTTTTTCTTCTTTTTCTATATATCCGTAAACACCTTCTTTTCATGCTCTGTTCTACGCTCCTGTTTCTGTTATTTTTAAGATGTTCCATACTTTGTGTAACAATCTGTCTCTTTTATTCCCTGTATCTTCACATTTTTCTTATTTTTGCATACTCTGTCAGTAACAGAGTCTTAAAAGAGGTCCTATTTTATGAACGGAACGACTCCAACCACTCAGGATACTCCCGACAAAGGCCGTCTGCAGATTAATCTCGTATCTGACATCTCTGCCTATCCGATTCAGGGGGCTCAGATTTCCATCTTCTACACGGGTGTTCCAGAAGCTCAGTTAGAACAACTTACTACCGACAGTTCCGGGCAGACCGATACGATTGATCTTGCGGCACCACCGTTAGAATACAGCCTGAATCCAGAAAATGAAGTCCAGCCATATTCCGAATATACCATGCAGATCACCGCCGAAGGCTTCGAGTCGGTCAGTATTGCCGGTGCTGAAATTCTCGCCGATGTCACTGCCATTCAGAATGTCAGCATGAAACCAATCGACACTCCCGAAGACGAGGAAACCGTATTCGTCATTCCGGCTCATACATTATATGCCACCTATCCGCCTAAGATTCCCGAAGACGAGATCCAGCCGACCTTCGAATCCGGAGAGATTGTCTTAAGCCGCGTCGTGGTCCCGGAATACATCGTAGTTCATGATGGAAGTCCACGCGACTCCACTGCCAAAAACTATTATGTGAAGTATAAGGATTATATCAAAAATGTAGCTTCCAGTGAAATCTACGCGACCTGGCCGGAGGATACCATCCGGGCAAACGTACTGGCAATCATGTCTTTTACTCTGAACCGGGTATATACAGAATTTTACCGGAACCGCGGATATGATTTTACGATCACTTCTTCAACCGCATTTGATCACAAATGGATTCCGGAACGGAATATCTATGATACGATCTCTGTGATAGTGGATGAATTGTTTGCCGATTATCTTTCCAGACCGAATGTCAAGCAGCCGATACTGACGCAGTATTGTGACGGACGGCAGGTACAATGTCCGAATTGGATGACCTTTTTGCTATAACCTATAAAGTGGATTTTTACCTATTTATATGCTACATTTTAGCAAAAATCATCTAAATTGAATAGCCTCAATCCTAAGTTCCTGGCCTACAGTTCCAAGCGTTGCCACTCCGTCTGCCTTTGTCCAGTCTGTCCATCCGGAACTCTGGATATGAACACGATATTCAAAGTCACCTTCGAAACATAAGCACTCAATACGTTTCTTTTCTCCAACTGTACCGATAATTGTGTCTTCGGTGATCATGCCGTAATCCACCCATCCTTTGCTCTGGATATGAACCT
>UMFV01010465.1_pt1 | contig 9493 bp, 7 predicted proteins | sample 1965101 | NCBI WGS metagenome assembly UMFV01 (sample SAMEA4836055, study PRJEB28245) | human gut metagenome | biome: gut microbiome; material: fecal sample | place: Denmark | collected 2008 | reverse complement strand
TCCGTACGGATACAATCGCCCGGTCTCACCGGCTTGCCGTCAGGTCGAATGGTGTTGCCGAGGTTAATTGTCCAGATTTTGGCGGCTTTGTCATAATAGGCCCGGCTTTTCATTCCTTCAAAATGGGCAATAACATAAAGCATAAGCTTCTCGGAAGCTTTTAAATTGGCATGCTTCTTTTCCAAAATGATGCTGTCTTGAAACGCTTTGCGCTCTTGTTCAATCCTCGCCTGAACACTATCCGGAATTTCCGCAATGCTTTCCGGTTGAATGCTGTCCGGATTTTCCTGAACGGAATGAAATTCGGTAAAGGTTTTTGCCGCTTTGTCGGCAGCCGGTTTGGCAATCAGCTCGGAACGTTTGACGCTGTCCGGTTTCTCCGGCTCTCCGCTGTTTTGCGCTGCGGATGTTCCGAACCATGAAGACATAACACTTAACGCAATCGCTGCTTTTGTTTTCAAACTCATCGCCAATCTCCAACCTTACCTGCTTGAATATATATAATAAAAATAACAAATTTTCATCAAAGACGCAATATTTTTAGAGTCTTTTTGTCAATTTTTTTTATAGATTTGAAATATTCCCTCTGTATCATAATGCTGTTTCGATGACAGACTGTGCAATGCAGACATATCAGTTTCTTTGTTGAAATATTTGCTGTTCGGCCTGGCTGTATTGGCACTTCTGTCCGCCATAATTTCTTTAATCGTCGCTTATACTAAAGCTAAAAAACAAAGAAAAGGTCAATCTGAAACGAATTTATTTTCCTGATAACGCCTCCTATTTGTTTTCTAAGATTCTGTTCTTCTTAGAATTTTTATAAATTCTGCCGTAGTCCATTTAATATTCAAGGAAAACAATATGATGTTAATGATCCTGAGCAAAACATAGAACTCGGCGTAAGGGTCCTTAAATCAATATATGATGCTGTTCCTGATAAAGATATTGCCAAAATCGCTACTTTATGGAATGGTACAGGATTAAAAGAAGTAAATGATTATGGTGCTCGAGCAAAAGAATATTATAAAAATAAATCTTGGAATAACCCATTGGAAATGCCAAAACTTAAATCAAAAAAAGGAAAATAATGAAAATTTTATTTTATGTCATTCTGGAACTAATATTTATTATCGCCGCTTGGTTTTGGGGAGATTTATTTTTTATCTCAATGCTCAAACCTGGAGAAACATGCCTAACAGCAAATTATGGAATAAATATTGGTGACTATCTGGAATTAGGCTGGAATAACTATTTTCAATGGTTTTCAAATATAGAACAAATGCCATGCCGTATAACTTTTGCGGCATGGTGCTTATATTTTTTAAGTTGTTTTCCTGCATATGCTTTGTTAAAGGTGTATGGAATGTTTAAGCTTTCAATAACACTTAAATATAAATTTGTTATTTCAGAATATATATTTTACATTGCTTTATTTATGATATGGTTATTTTTGCAGCCAGGTCTAGTGTTAACAAGTTATAGTTTCATAAATGCTTTAATCGGGGTATTGCTACTATTTGTTCCTTTTATTCTGTGTTCTGTATTTATAATATCTGGGTGTAACATGCATATAATGAAATTAAAAAGCAAATAAAAAGAGAAAACAATGAAAATAGCAAAATACATTATACTAGAGCTACTGATTATTGTTTTGTCTCTATTATGGGGAACAATGATGACGAATGACCATCAAAGTGGCGAAATCTGTATTACTCCTGCTTGGGGGGCTCAAATTCAAAACTATTTGGAATTTGGTTGGAATAACTATTTTCATTGGTTTAGAAAAGATGAACAAGCCCCATGTCGTTATGAAACATTTACAATCATCTGTTTTTATATTTTAGCCGTTCCTCTCTACACAGGGCTGAAAATTTATGGAAAAAATTATTTATACCAAGCCTTATCTTGGCAAGTAATAATTCCTGAATGGTTATTATATATATTTGTTTATTTGTATTTTTTGTTTAAACAAAAAAATATTATCTTAACACTTAGCAGTCTAGGAAATGCCATTCTTGGAGCAATACTCTTTTTTTTACCATTAATTATTTATGGTAGCTTAATTATCGTTGCCTTTAAGAAAAGAGAAAGTATCAGATGAAGAAATTCTCATTATGAGAGAGTGTCTTACGCTGGTTAAGAACTTAACGGAAAATGAAATGACAATTTAGTTACTTCACTACACTGCATTCATCTATTAAAATAAGTTTTTTGTTTTCTTTCGCGATATCTCTCAAATGCTTTGTAAATCCGCTTTTAGAGAATATGCCGTAGGTTAAATCATATCCTTTGAAATCGTCAACTTGGCATTTTTCCGTCAGCTTTGCATAAACATTAACGTCAACCGGTTTGTCGTCTTTGTAATATTTACATTCAGCCGCAAACATACGCTTGTGGCTTTCATCAATGGCAACCAAGTCTATCTCTTCATTTTTGTTCCAGTATGCGCCGATACGAGAAGGAACAAAGTCAATTTTTCTATGCTTGCATAGTTCTGCAAATATGTTGCGGCAGATTTCTTCATAAACAAATGCTACGTGATTATCAATAAAATTGGATTTCAGCTTATCTTGTACAAAATTCAAATTATCCAGCTCAAGCTCTCCTTTATAAGGAAAGACAAACATAAACCAAAAGCGGATAAATATATCTCGGATAAAATATAATCCTTTCCGGCTTTTTTCCGGATTTTTTTCGGTGGCCGGAACACGTTTTTCCAATAAGTATAATCCCTGCAAAGTTTCCAGATAGGGACTTAATTTGTTGCCTTCCGTGGACATTGCCGAAGCTATCTCCGATAGTTTGTGATTATTTTGAGCTATTGCTTTCATAACCGAATAATAGTTTACCGGTTCTTTAACTTCCTTATTGAGTAAAAACGCCGGTTCTTCGTACAAAAAGCCGTTTTTATTAAGAATGACGCGGGAGATATTATCCATTAAAGAATTTTTGTTATCAAAGAACTCCAAATATTTCGGAATGCCGCCGGTTACGGAATAAAACTCAACCACATCGGAAAAAGACTTATGGTGATAATGTTGTCTGATATCGAAAAAAGGAAGCGGTGCCAATCGGATTTGAGATGTACGGCGACCATACAAGGGACTGTTTTCCGCTAAAACCTGTTTCGTCATCATATTAATGTATGAACCGCAGATAATGACCATAATATCTTGCTTTGATAAGACTTCATCCCATGCTTTTTGAAAGATTGAAGTAAAGGCGGGATTTGTATTAACCATGTACTGAAATTCATCAAGAACGAGCACTTTGGGCTTTTTGCCAGGAACGGCGGCAAACAGTTTGAAGAGCTCAATCCAATCATCAAAATTAGCTTTGGCGATAAATTCCTGATTGGCAAATTGCGATAAACTTAAAGCAAACCGTTTCATACTCTGCGGTTCGGATTCTTCTGTCGCCAAAAAGTACAGAGCAGGCTTGCCTTTAATGAATTCTTGAATTAAAGCAGTTTTTCCGATACGTCTGCGACCATATATAACAACAAAGGAATGTGAGTTGTTATATTCTTGCTCTAAATCGCTAAGTTCTTTTGTTCTGCCGATAAATTCCATACCATCACCTGTACAGTTATATTTATTTAATATAATTTATATTAGACTAATTTCAATTATATTGCAAGAGGAATTTTCCAAATATAAAAATATCAAACAATGCACATTCTTTAACATTTTCTTTGAAATCGGCAGAAAATATAGCGGTCTGAAAATGCTCGCCAAAGTTCGTGCGGCGAAATGTTAAACTTTGTTAGAAAATGCCGGAAAGTTTAACATTTGTATCGTTTTTCTACTTCACCCCAAGCTCTTTCATATATTTGCCATAATTTGCCAGAGCGTCATTCGTTTGTTCAATGATTGCAGCAACTTTCTTCTCCGCAAATCCGAAAGGCACGGCGGTTTTAATTAAATCGCTGTCTGTAATATCCATCCCTTTACCGTTTACCATAGATGTCTGCTCGCCGTTGATACCCTGCGAAGGCGTTAAATCATACGCCGGCGTCATTTTCCAGTTATTGTTTTTATCCAGCATAAAAGAAAAGTTCTTTGAGTGATCGTCTTTATTGCCGGCTTTGACGTTAAAAATCATCAGCCGAACCATTTTCTCAACTTCCCGAACGTCTTTGGTAAGAATTGAGGTCAGTTTTAATAAACCGTCATAGTTAATGCTGGATGTTCGGTGGTTGGCATGCAATAACCCGCAGGCCGTATGGATATGCACCTTTTGGTTGCCAATCCGGTCAAAACGTTTGACACCGAAATGGCCGACGCAGTTTTTTGAGGAAAACAAATACGTTTCCGGCATTTCAATACCGGCGTCTTTGGTCATCTTTGAGTAAACATACTCCTCAGCGCCGATGTTTTTATTATCAAGAGACGATGCAAACTTAATCAACCACGGACTATAACCGGGTTTAGCCAAGTTTCCGTGAATGAGTGTTTGCTTATCATCTGAAACCAACGCCACAATTTTGGGCCGCGCTCCGCCGGATGAACCGTTAAGCGTTAAAAGCTTATCTAGAACTTCCGAACTCTTGCCGGCCAAAATATGGTTCACTTCCAAACAAAGTGAATCCAGTTCTATATCGCCGACAAATTCGCTGTCATTTTCGGTAATGGGTTCATATTCCAATGCCCCCATAGCATTAAGCCCAATCATGGACAAACGCTGCAAAGGCGTGATTTGTTGCAAACTCAGGCCTTTTTTTTGTAATTGTCGGTCTAAAAGCAGACATCCCCAACCGTCAGGCAGACTATCATTAAACACGCCGAAAAGCCCGTCAAAAGTTTGTTTGGAGTCTTCAAATATTTGTGATTTGAGCGGCAGCATAAAAGGGGACAAATTTATTCCGGTTGCAATAAACTCCGGTGAATATTCAAAAAAGATACGTGGTGCCTGTTCCTCTAAAATCCCAACGAAATGTCGCTTGCCGTAAGCATTCAAAAAAACATTCAATCTCATTTGATGCTCCCCCGTTTGCGTTTTTTCTCTTCTTTACTTTCAAACAAACTGCCGCGCGGCGTATTGTCTGCAAACAAGGCATCAAAATCTTCCAAACATCCCAACGCCAAAGCAATATCAATCAGCGATTTCAAAGAAATCTCGCCGCTTCGTTCAAAACGCTTGATACTACCTAAACTAACGCCGGAACGCAACGCCAAACCTTCCTGTGTCAGATTTTGCTCCAAACGCTTGCCTTTGGCCCTAATTGCAATCTCTTGCATAACCTCTTGCTGTGATTTTAGTATAAAAGACAATATATTATCTCCAAATATAATTATATATCATTTATAGATATTATATTATCTGTTAATATAAAAGTCAAGAAAGCAATTTCTCGCCGAAATCACATTTTTCAAAGAAACAATTGTTATTGCTAAAAAAAGATTTTTATAACATATATAGTATCGCTAATACATATATCGCTTTACTACTCTTAAATATTTTTTATCTAGTTGTAAAACTTTTTTATTAAAGACAATTTCATCAGCATCTATTTTCTTAACATAAGGTTTTATAACGTCAATTTCTTCAAAGCTAAAACCATATCGTTGTAGATAAATGTCTATGTTGTCATTTGATGCGTATTTTATATAATTTTCCATTATTAGAGCTCTATTATCACCAGTTTTATCATAATATATATGGAAGGCAGCGGCTAATGGTTGTGCAAGAGAAAAAGAAATAACTTTATCAAGATAATCATATGTATCATACATTAAAATGTCATATCTAAAATCTGGTAATTTCCCATAATTAAATAAGTTATTCTTTTTTAATGTTTTATTGGGCAAAGTTGCTGCAATTTGAGTATATTTTAATGGGACTTCTTTTAGTCGTTCGTACATTTCAGTCGCACTTATTAGTTCATTTTTATACTTATTTTCAATATCTCTACGTTCTTTTTGGTTTGTTACATAAGCATACCTCATTGAAACAATGTGCTTAAATGAACGACCTTGTATTCTCCACAGCATAATGGGAATTGCCGTGCTTAACACGCTTTTTTCTGCCGGTGTTAAGCTAAGACCAGAGCCGGCAAAAAACTGGTCAATTCCAGTATCTACTATATATTGGACAATCCCTTTTATTATGGCGAGATGAAAACCAAAAGAGGAATTATCAAACATGTTTATCCGACGCTGATTTCGCAAGAGCTTTGGGAACAATGCCAAAAGCAAAAAGCCCTGAACAATCATAACGGCGCGGGGCTGAAATACAGCCAAAAGCCTTTTGTACTGAGAGGTTTAATCACCTGCGGAAGAACGGGAAGGGTTTGTCCCTGCGAAGATCAGCTGAAAAGAAAATATTATTCGTGGGTGGTTTGTTACACCAAAACCGGGCAGAGGCGATACATCCCGGAACAAGATGTTTTAAGCATGATAGAAACCATACTAGACCGTATCAAAGTACCGGATTCCTTAATAAATCCGTTGTATGAAGATATTAAAAATGCTGAAATTTCAGAAAAACAATACTGTCAGCAGGAAATCGGAAAACTGAGACAGGAACAGGAGAAATTGAAGGCAAAATTGGATAATTTGTTTGATTTGCGTTTGGACGGAGAGCTTGATCGAGAAACGTTTGAAACCAAGCGTAATGAAATCCAACTCAAAATCGACCGTATGGGAAGAAAGATTAAAACCTATGAAAAGATGGGAAATGCCTTCACTTCAACGATATTAGATCTCATAAATCTTGCGTCGCAGGCAGGAAGAGTGTTTGCCAAATCCGATAATCTTGAGCTGAAGCATCTGTTGTTAAAATTTGTTTTTAAGGAAATGATATTAACGGAAGGAGAATTGACGTATGAGCTGAATTTTCCGTTCAACGAGTTTGAAAAAGCGTATTTTTACGAAAAAAGAAGCAAATTTTTACAAGGCTCGCAAAACGAGGAAAACCAAGGCCTTGAGGATAACCAAACGGATGAAAACGCAAAATCGTTCGGGCCGAAAATTGCTTTAAAAAATCAAAGAGTTGCGTCAAAAAACGCAACTCTTCTCCAGTCTGGCTGGGGTGGCTGGATTCGAACCAACGAATGTCGGCACCAAAAGCCGATGCCTTACCACTTGGCGACACCCCAATATGTTCCGGCCGGTAAGCTGCCGGGCAGATCGATAACGTCTGCAGGCTTATATTTATGCTAAAATTTTTATTATTGCAAGACTTTTTTCTTTGCCTTTGCAAAAAAGGTTTTCACTTTTATTTCAGCAGCTGTTTTTTCTTTTCTTCGCGAGCCTTGAGAATGTCGAGGTCTCTTTCCGTGGCGATCCTGTCCAGAATGGTTTTAACCACCTGATCCAATTCGTGATTTTCCCGATAATCGGCGTGCAGCGCAAAGTTGACACGGTTGTCAACCAGCAGCCGCAGAGCTTTTTGTTTGCTGGTTGCGCTTTGGTCATATACGGCAATGGCGTTGCCGCCGCGCTCTTTTGTCAGTTTCATTGACGGGATGTCGGTCATTCCGTCGCCGAAATAAATCATCCGTTTGAACGGAATGGGGCGTTCTTCATCGGGTGTAAATTCATTTACTGCAACGTCATCGTTTTTGCCCAGACCTTTGTTGATTTTGGAGAGATATTGGGTTTTGATGCTGTAATTGATGACCCGTGCCGGCCAAACCGGAGTGCCGTCAGCGCCGAAAGCATAAGAACAGGCAAAAATATCTTTGAAATACTTGCTGACTTCGGTTCCGGCCATAATCTCTTCGTAGCCTGATGATATGATGTAATGTTCGATTTCCAAATCAAGCGAAGCGCCGAAACGGTTAATCCGCTCAAACCATTCCAGAACGCCGGGAAAATAAATCACGCCTTTCCCGCATTCCTTCAGATTTTCTTTCGTCAGGCGAATGCCCATTTCTTTGGCGGTTTTCATAAAATAATACATACTGCCGGTCACTTGGTCGGCGCCGTTTTCACGCGACCATTGGTTGGCCTTGGCCCAGAACTCGTCCGGCGTCATCCCGAATTGCGGAATCAGGCAAAAGTCCTGCATATACTGAGTGCTCAGGGTTTCGTCAAAGTCATAAATCAGAGCGACTTTAGTCTTATTATTTTGCATTTTTGATTATCTCCGCTTGCTTTTTAGAATTTATTATTATACAAGTAAGAAGTTAATTTTTTACTAGTTTTAATAAAGAGGAAATTTCGAAATGGTTGCAAAGACAATGGACCAGCTGGTCTCCTTATGTAAACGCCGTGGCTTTATTTTTCAGAATGCCGATATCTACGGCGGCATGCAGGGGGTTTATGACTATGGTCCGTTAGGCGTAGAATTGAAGAACAACCTGAAAGCGGCCTGGTGGCGGGCAATGATCTATGAACGTGATGATATCGAAGGACTGGATGCCGCTATTTTGACTAACCGCAAGGTTTTGCATTATTCCGGCCATGAAGACACTTTCTCTGACCCGATGACCGACTGCCGCAAATGCAAAGGGCGTTTCCGCGCTGACCACATTAAAGACGGAAAGTGCCCGAATTGCGGCTCGACAGATTTGACCGAACCCCGTCCGTTTAACCTGATGTTCAAAACGACGGTCGGTCCGGTTGATAATGCGGAAAATCTGGCTTATCTGCGTCCGGAAACCGCACAGGCAATTTTTACCCAATTTAAAAACGTGGTTGATTCCACCTCGCGCAAGCTGCCGTTCGGCATTGCTCAAATCGGCAAATCTTTCCGCAATGAAATCACACCGCGCAACTTTATCTTCCGCGTCAGGGAGTTTGAACAGGCTGAGCTGGAATATTTTGTTATGCCCGGCGAAGACGAAAAATGGCATGAAATGTGGAAAGAAGCCCGGATCAAATGGTGGGAAGAGCAGGGACTGCCGCGCGAGCACATTAATATTTATACTACACCGAAAGAAGATTTGGCTCACTATGCCAAAGCCTGCTATGACATTGAATATCAGTTCCCTCACGGTATGGAAGAACTGGAAGGCATAGCCAACCGCACCGATTATGACCTCGGCAACCATACCAAAGGGCAGGATGAATTAAATCTGACCTCGCACTGTCATCCCAACAGTGAATCTACCACCAAGTTGTGCATTCGTGATGATGACAGCAATTCCTGGGTCGTTCCCTTTGTGATTGAACCTTCGATGGGGGTTGATCGCGGCGTTTTGGCTGTTTTGACCGAAGCTTATGAAGAGGAAGATCTCGGCAATAACAACAGCCGTATTGTTTTGAAACTGAAGAAACATCTTGCGCCGATAAAGGTCGCGGTTATTCCGTTGAAAAAGAATAACGAGCAGATAATGGCCAAATGCCATGAAATCAAACAAAATCTGCTTAAACTGGGGATTGGGCGCGTTGCGTTGGAAAATACCGGAAATATCGGCAAAGCCTACCGCCGCCACGATGAAGTCGGTACCCCGCTGTGCCTGACGGTCGATTTTGAAACCATTGAAAACCAACCGGAATCCGTAACCGTCCGCGATCGTGATACAATGGAACAGCATCGCGTTAAT
>UMFV01005326.1_pt1 | contig 9683 bp, 13 predicted proteins | sample 1965101 | NCBI WGS metagenome assembly UMFV01 (sample SAMEA4836055, study PRJEB28245) | human gut metagenome | biome: gut microbiome; material: fecal sample | place: Denmark | collected 2008 | reverse complement strand
CAGCAGGCGGAAAATGCTGCACCTCCATTTCACCATGGATGACAACCTCAGCCTCTCCGCCTCAGTCAAGGCAAGGTATGAGAGCCTTTACTCTGGCGTTTTCTATGATCGCTTTATCCGGGGCCTGTGGGTGGTGGCGGAGGGGCTTATTTACACGATGTTCAACAAGGACTTTCATGTTGTGCCCAGTGTCCCCAGGCCCTATGAAAAGTATGTGATGTCCTGCGACTACGGCACCATCAACCCCACCAGCATTGGCCTCTGGGGCAAGGCTGGTGGCAAGTGGTACAGGATGAGGGAGTATTACTATGACAGCCGCAAGGAGGGCCGCCAGCGCACCGATGAGGAGCACTACACGGAGCTGGAGCGTCTGGCTGATGGCCTGCATGTGTCCGCCATCATTGTGGACCCATCGGCGGCCTCTTTCATTGAGGTCATCCGCCGCCATGACCGCTACCGTGTAGAAAAGGCCTCCAACTCCGTGCTGGACGGCATCCGCAATGTGGCTACCCGGCTCCAGAGCGGTGACATCTTTTTCTGTGACTGCTGCACGGACTGCATCCGTGAGTTTGGGATGTATCGCTGGGATGAAAAAGCCCAGATGGACCGTCCCATCAAAGAAAATGACCATAGCATGGACGATGTGCGCTACTTCGTGCATCGTGTCTATGCGCCTGATCTGATTAGCTTTAAGTGAGGTTTTACTGTGCGAGTTTCTGTGTTGGGTGTGCAATATGCTGTGGAATATCGGACAAGGGCCCAAGACCCTGAGCTTGAGGCAGCAGATTGTGATGGCTACTGTGACACCAGCATCAAGTTATGCGTGGCCCGTAAATATACGGCGGCAGAGCGAAAAGAGCCCGGCAGCAAGAAATGCCTGGATGACTACATGCGTAAGTGCATGAGGCATGAACTGGTCCACGCTTTTCTTTATGAGAGCGGCCTGAGCATCAATAGCCTCTCACCGTCTGGCTGGGCCTCTAATGAGGAAATGACGGACTGGATGGCTATACAAGGGCCGAAACTTTATGATGCTTGGAAACAGGCAAAATGTTTGTGAGGTGAGAAACCAATGGTGACACTCAATCTGAGGGATGATTGCAATGGCCGTGTGGCCACCAATTTCAAACGGGGCATGACGGACAAGCGCTTTCTGGAGCTTGAAATCACCGCATGGCTCACCAGCCCGGAGCGCAAAAAGCAGCTTGAGGGTGAGGCCTACTATGACGGCTACCAGGATGTGACCCACCGGGAACGCCTGGCGCTGGATGAGGACGGCAAGCCCATTGTGCTCAAGAACTTGCCCAACAACCGGCTGGTCAACAACCTCTATTCCAAGATGGTGGACCAAAAGACCAACTACTCCTTTGGCCGTCCGCTGTCCTTTGACACCGAAAACAAGGAGTATGCCAAGGCCCTGGGGGCTCTGTTCGGGGCCCGTTTTCTGCGTACCATGCACAATGTTGGTGAGGGCGCATGGATTGGTGGAAAGTCCTGGCTCTATCCCTACTATGAAAACGGGGAGCTGGCTTTCCGGCGCTTTCCTGCTGATGAGGTCCTGCCATTCTGGGCGGACGCTGACCACACCGTCCTGGACGCTGCTGTCCATGTCTATGTGGTGCAGGAATACGATGAGGCCGAACATGCCAAGGATGTTGTCAAGGTTGAGGTCATGCACGGCGGAGGTGTGGACTGTTTCATCCGCACGGATGACGGCGTGCTGGAGCCGGACAGCTTTGCCTACTCCGGCCCCTATATCATCACACGGCAGGACGATGAAACCGGCAAAGTGGAGGGCTACAACTGGGAGCGCATCCCGTTGGTGTGCTTTAAGAGCTCCCACCATGAAATCCCACTCCTCTCCAAGGTCAAGTGCCTCCAGGATGCCTACAACAACATCCTGAGCAACTTTGCCAACCAGATGGAGGAGGACATCCACACCACCATCCTGGTCATCAAGAACTATGACGGTGAGGACCTGGGCACATTCCGCCGCAACCTGGCCACCTATGGTGCCATCAAGGTGCGGTCCTATGAGGGGGCTGAGGGCGGCGTGGACACTCTGGAAATATCCGTCAACGCTGAAAACTACAAGACCCTGCTGGCCCTGCTCAAGGATGCCATCATTGAGAACGCCAGAGGTTATGATGCCAAAGATGACCGCATGAGCGGTGACCCAAACCAAATGAACATTCAGAGCATGTACTCTGACATTGACCTGGATGCCAACGGCATTGAAATGGAGTTTCAGGCCAGCATGGAGGAACTGCTTTGGTTTATCAACAAGCACCTGGCCAACACCGGCGGCAGGAGCTTTGAGGGTGAGGATGTTACAGTCATCTTTGACCGGGATGTGCTCATCAACGAAACAGAGGCCATCAACAACTGCAAGAACTCCGTGGGCATCCTCTCTGATGAAACCATCGTCAAGATGCACCCCTGGGTCACTGACCCGGAGCAGGAGCTCCAGCGCATCAAGGATGAGAAAGAGGAGGCCATGCAGGCTGACCCCTACCAGGCCGCTTTTCTGGCCAACCGCAACCAGCCGCCGGTAAACAATGAGGGTGGTGGCGATGGCAAGACAGACTAACGCCGCCTACTGGGCCCAGCGCATGAAAAACATGGAGGATGCGCTGCTGGACCAGTCCTACTCCTATGTGGAAAACCTTGAAAAGCAGTTTGCCGCCGCCCAAGCTGAGATTGAGCGGCAGATGGCCCGCTGGTATCAGCGCTTTGCCACTAACAATGAGATTGACCTGGCAGAGGCCAAGCGGCTGCTCAATTCCAAGGAGCTCAAGGAGTTTCACTGGACCGTGGCTGAGTACATCGCCTATGGTGAGCAAAACGCCATTGATGGTGCCTGGATGAAACAGCTTGAGAACGCCAGCGCCAGGGTGCACATCTCCCGGCTGGAGGCTCTAAAGCTCCAGCTCCAGCAGCAGGCAGAGGTCCTATACTCCAACCAACTGGATTGTGTGGATGCCGCCGCCCGCAAGATGTATGAGGGCAGCTACTATCACACGGCTTTTGAACTGCAAAAGGGGCTGGGCGTGGGCTGGACCATGCAGGCCATCAATGAGGAAACCATCACCAAGGTGCTCTCCCGCCCCTGGACCACGGACAACCAGACTTTCCGTGATCGGTGCTGGACAAACAAGCAGAGCCTTGTGAACAGCGTCAACACCCAGCTCACGCAAATGGTCATCCGGGGCGAGGCCCCGGACCGTGCTATTTCTGCCATCTCCAAGCAGTTTGATGTGTCCAGGGCAAAGGCTGGCCGCCTGGTGATGACGGAAAGCGCCTATTTCTCCAGCGCCGGGCAAAAGGACTGCTACAAGGCCCTGGATGTGGAGCGCTACAAAATCGTGGCCTCCTTTGACAAGGACACATGCGGCTTGTGTGCCGACATGGACGGCAAGGTTTTCAAGATGTCAGAGTACCAGGTGGGGCTCACAGCACCGCCATTTCATCCGTGGTGCCGGTGCTGCACCTGCCCATACTTTGAGGATATGGATGGCGTGGGTGAGCGCTGGACCCGTGATGAGGACGGCAGCACTCATAAAATACCCGCCAATATCAGCTTTGATAACTGGAAAAAGGGCTTTGTGCAGAAAAATAATACAAGTCCGGCTCAAAATAGTGTTGCATCCAATCCAAAACCAGTTATAATGGATGTAGTGGAAAAGGCCGTTGGCGCTCATAAAGGCAATTCACTGGATGCGGCAGGCGCTATCAGTGGGGCTAACCCCAACTATTCTGCTGGTGGTGCTTATCGTATCAACTGCCAGCGGTGTGTGCAAACCTATGAGCTTCGCAGACGAGGATATGATGTCATAGCAAAACCAATGCCCTCCTCTGGCAATACGGTGAGCTGGGGCTCTGAGTGCTTTATCCAACCTGGACAGTACCAAGCATCCTATCAGGCCTTTACTTTGGGCCAGACGGAGGCTGCCGTTAAGAAAGAACTTGCGGCTGCACCGGATGGTGCACGCTATGCCATTTATGTGAAATGGAAAGGTAGAGGCTCCAGTGCCCATGTGTTCATTGCTGAGAAAAGCAATGGGAATATCCAATACATGGACCCGCAAACTGGGAATATGGACGCATCCAGTTATTTCTCCAACGGGGCCAGAGGGCGCTTTGGATTTTTCCGCATGGATGACAAAGCGCTCACAACAGACGAAAATATCATTGCTGCTACTGTGGAGGTGAAACCGTGACAGAACAAGAGGCAAGAAAAATTTTGGGTGACTACCGGGAGTTTGATGAGGACACCGGCGAAAAATACGGTTATGACATTCTGAAATGCTTAGGCGCTGACTGCAACGGCTTTGTCTTTGAGTGTAGAGCGGATGGCGTGGAGGGCACTTGTGTCATGGGAGTATACCCCGGTGGGGTCGTGTTGTGTGCTCCGCAGTGATCTAAAACCCAATTTGTTGTTAAAAGCATCGTGCTGAAAATGCACGGTGCTTTTTTCATACCCAAATACCGCTGGCCCGGCGGACTACAAGATGGGCACTGCAACACCGGGACTGGCCGGATAAAAAGGACAGCAGACATGCAAGGAGGTAACAATCATGTTGGAATGGCTGAAAACCGTATTGGGGGATGCGTACACCCCCGAAATTGACACGGCAGTTTCTCAGGAGATCGGCAAGGGCTTTGTGGCCCGCACCGACTTCAACACAAAGACTGCCAAGGTCACAGAGCTGGAAACCGAGGTCAAGCAGCTCCGTGAGGGTATCAAGACCCGTGACACTCAGCTCTCCGAGCTGAAAAAGTCCGCCGGTGACAATGCCGAACTGCAAAAGCAGATCGACACGCTCACCCAGCAGAACAAGGACCAGAAAGCCACCTATGACAAGGAGCTGGCCACGGTCAAGCTGACTGCTGCGGTGGATGCAGAGCTCACCGCTGCCGGGTCCAAGAACAACATCGCCGTCCGTGCGATGCTGGCGGACTTCCTCAAGGATGCCAAGGTGGTGGATGGCAAGGTCACCTCTAAGGAGAACGGCGAAACCGTCACCCTGGGGGCCAAGGTCGAGGCGATGAAAAAGGACGCTGCTACTGACTTTATGTTTGGAGATGCGCCCAAGTATAGCGGCTGGAAACCCGGCGAGAACGGGGACGGGGGCAAGCCCGGCAGCACCAAAAAGCTGTCTGAGATGTCCTACTCCGAGCTGACCGAGTACATGGCCAAAAACCCTGACGCAAAGCTGGAATAACCCTAACAACACAATCATTTCAAGAAAGGAAGTATTGAATTATGCCTAACGCTAAGTTTGACGCAAAATCTTTCAACCCTGAGGCTTTCAAGTACATCATGGACCGCATCCCCCGCACCCGCCTCAACGAAATCCGCAAGTCCAAGGTCCTGGTGGGCAACCCGGACATCCGTGCGGTGCTGGGCACCCAGAACGGCACCGGCTACGCCCGTGTGGCCGTGCGTGGCCTGCTGGACGGTGAGGCCGTGAACTATGACGGCCAGACTGACATCACCGCCACCTCCACCAAGACCTTTGAGCAGGGTGTGGTGGTCATTGGCCGTGCCAAGGCGTGGGTGGAAAAGGACTTCTCCTTTGACATCACCGGCGGCGTGGATTTTATGAACAATGTGGCCCAGCAGGTGGCGGACTACTGGCAGGACATTGACCAGGACACCATCCTGGCGGTCCTCAAGGGCGTTTTCTCCATGACCGGCGGCAAGAGCGGTGAGTTTGTCACCAAGCACACCTACTCTGTCAACGGCAACCTGGAGGCATCCACCCTCAACAGCGCCACTGCCCAGGCCTGCGGTGACCACAAGAAAAAGTTTGCCATGATCTTCATGCACTCTGTTCCGGCCACCAACCTGGAAAACCTCAATCTGCTCACCGCTCTCAAGTACACCGACAAGGACGGTGTGACCCGTGATCTGACCCTCTACACCTGGAACGGCAAGCTGGTCATTGTGGATGACGGGATGCCTGTTGAGGCTGTTGCCGCCACCTATAAGCTGACCTCTGACACCGCCCTGGTGACCGGCAAGACCTACTACACCAAGAGCGGCACCAAGTACAACGCTGTGGCCTCCCCCAGCGTGGACAACATTGCCACCTATTATGAGGTGGATGTCCCTGCCGGTGAGGAATACACCAGCTATGTCCTGGGTGAGGGCTCCATCAACTTTGAGGACCTGGGTGCTAAGGTGCCCTATGAGATGTCCCGTGACCCCGCCAAGAACGGTGGCCAGGACACCCTCTACACCCGCCAGCGCAAGGTGTTTGCCCCCAAGGGCATCTCCTACGAAAAGACCAACCAGACCACCCTCTCTCCCACGGATGCGGAGCTGTCCGATGGTGCAAACTGGGCTCTGGTCCACTCTGGTGAGGCCACTGAGAGCCAGCGCTCCTACATCAACCACAAGGTTATCCCCATCGCCCGCATCAAGTCCAGAGGCTAAACCATGACCGTGTATGAGGCCGTGGTGTCCCGGCTGGCCATGCTGGGCTACACCGTCACGGACAATGACGAAACCGGCCTCAATTTCCTCATAGACAAGTGTGAAAAGGACATCCTGGCAGACATCAATCAAAGGGTGCTGCCGGATGGCCTTTTCTATGTCCATGTGGATATGGTGGCCGGGCAATTCCTCTATGATAAGAAAGCCGCCGGTGGTCTGGACGGGCTGGAGGGCTTTGACTTCTCCGCCCCGGCCAAGAGCATCACGGAGGGTGATGTGGCCATCACCTTTGCTGGAGCCAGTGATGGAGCCAGCAGCGCTGAGGCCCGCTTTGATGCCCTGCTTGCAGGGCTCATGCGCCCGCCTGAGAGTACGCTGGCGGCTTTTCGGAGGATGAGATGGTAGTGGGGAGCCCCGCCCACAAAAAGGCCGTGCAGAGCCTCTGGGTGGGCAAAGCGACCATCACCGTGCTGGACGGGGTGCTCAACCCCGCCAATGGCCGCACGGAGCCCCAGGAGCGCATCCTGGCGGCAGACATCCGCTGCCGCATTTCCCACAAGTCTGTGGTGAGTACAGAGCCCAACGAGGAGGCCGCCCAGGTGGCCCAAAGCGTGGTGCTCTACATTGACCCCTCCGTGGACATCCCGGAGGGGTCTAAAATCACAGTGACCCAGAACGGCATGACCCGTGACTATGAACGGAGCGGCAAGAGCGCAGTGTATAGCTGCCACCAAGAGGTGCCGCTGGAGCTTTTCAAGGAGTGGGCCTGATGAACTGGGGAAACTGCGATTATAAGCAGCTCCAGCGCCTCCGTGACAGTCTGGCCACGCTCCAGAGCATGGACATGGACCGTTTCTGCACGGAGGTGTCAAAGGAGTTGGCCGCCCGCCTGCTGGCGCTGGTCATCCCCCGCACACCTGTGGGGCAGTACCCAAAATCCAGTGGCAAAAAGGGCGGCACCCTGCGCCGGGGCTGGACATCCAAAACCCAAGCGGATGCCGCCAGCAGAGGCGGCAGCAATGATGCGAAAGCCTACGCTGAGGCACTGCCAGTCAGAAAGTCCGGCAACGCCTACACCATTGAGGTCATCAACCCTGTGGAATACGCAAGCTATGTTGAGTTTGGCCACCGAAAACGGGGCGGTGACGGCTGGGTGCCGGGCCAGTATTTCCTCACCCTGTCCGAGCAGGACCTTGAGAGGCTTGCGCCGGGCGTGATTGAGAGAAAACTGGAGGCCCTGCTGCGGGAGGTATTCAATGGCTGAAATCAATTTCAACAGCATCTATGACGGCGTGAGCCTTGCGCTCCACGCCGCTTTTCCTGCCGCCCAAGTGCATGGCGGGAATGTCAAGCAAGGGCTCAAGCCCGGAGATTTTAATGTCATCATGCCCGGTGCCGGTCACGCCAAAGAGGTGGGCCAGAGGTACAAGCGGACACCCACGGTGGATGTGATTTACTACCCCAAGGCCGGGGATGCGGAGTGCTATGGTATGGCACACCGGCTGTCCTTTGTCCTGGGGAGCATCACAACCCCGGAGGGGGACATCATCCACGCCACCGGCTGTGAGTGGACGCTGGCGGAGGATGTCCTGCATGTGCTTTTGAGCTATGACCACTTCGTCCGTGTCCCGCTGGAGCAGGAGAACATGGAAACTCTCAAAATCAATGAGGAGGGATAAGCCAATGGCAAAAACCCGGACCACGGAGGCCAATGCCGCCGCCTTTACCAAGGCACAGTTGGTGGCCTCTCAGAGATATGTCCACCGGCGGGACCTGATCGGCGCACTGCTGGAGGATGGCAAGACCTACACCTTGAATGAGGTGGATGCGCTGATTGAAAAGTTTATGAAAGGCAAGGTGAGATAAATGGCTCTTGGCGGAGGTAACTGGCTGACCCAGAACAAGGTCCTGCCCGGCAGCTACATCAATTTCTCCAGCGTGGCAAAGGCATCCGCCACTCTGTCTGACAGAGGCTATGCGGCAGCGCCCTTTGTTCTGAGCTGGGGCCCGGAGGGTGAGGTTTTCCCCGTCACCTCTGGTGAGTTTCAGAAGAACAGCAAGGCCATTTTTGGCTACGGGTATGACCACCCCAAGCTGCTGGCCCTGCGTGAGATTTTCCAGCACGCCACCACCGTCTACTGCTGGCGGCTGGGCAACGGCGAAAAGGCAAGCTGCACCTATGCGGATGCCAAGTACCCCGGTGTGCGTGGCAATGACCTCTCTATTGTCATCGCCTCCAATGTCGATGACACCAGCGCATGGGATGTGAGCACCTACCTGGACGGCCAGTGTGTTGACACCCAGACGGTCAAGGCGGCCACTGATCTGGTGGCCAATGACTATGTGGTTTTCAAGACCAGCGCCACGCTGGAGGCCACTGCGGGCACCAAGCTGACCGGCGGCGCTGATGATGCGGCAGTCACCGGCGAGGACCACCAGGCTTTCCTGGATAAGCTGGAGGCCTATGCTTTCAACACCCTGTGCTGCCCGGCCACGGAGAGCACCGTGGTCAATCTGTATGTCAAGTACACCCAGCGCATGAGGGATGAGGTGGGTGCCAAATTCCAGCTTGTGGCCTGGAAACCCAGCGCTGACTATGAGGGCGTGATTGGTGTGTGGAACACTGCCACCCACGCCACCATTGCCGATGTGGACACCCAGGCGGTGGTCTACTGGGCTACTGGCGCACACGCTGGCGTGGCCGTCAACAAGTCCCTCACCAACGCCAAGTATGACGGTGAGCTCATTCTGGACACCGAATACACCCAGGCAGCGCTTGAGGCGGCCCTCAAGGCAGGCAAGTTTATGTTCCACAATGTCAACGGGGTCACCCGTGTGCTGGAGGACATCAACACCCTGCTGACCCTCTCCGACACCAAGGGAGAGGTTTTCCAGTCCAACCAGACCATCCGTGTGTGTGACCAGATCGCCAATGACACGGCGGTGCTGTTCAACACCCGCTATGTGGGCACCGTGCCCAATGATGCCTCTGGCCGTGCCTCCCTGTGGGGCGATGTGGTCAAGCTCATCCAGGAGCTTGAGAAAATCCGTGCTGTTGAGAACTTTGACCCCGACACGGTGACCTGTGAGCAGGGTGACAAGAAAAAGGCAGTGCTGCTGACCATCAACGGCCTCAACATCATCAACGCCATGGCCCAGCTCTACATGAGCGTTATCATTCAGTAAAGGAGGATTGTGACACATGGCTGACAAAATCTCTATGAACACCCAGGATGCCGTG
>UMFV01012008.1_pt1 | contig 9841 bp, 10 predicted proteins | sample 1965101 | NCBI WGS metagenome assembly UMFV01 (sample SAMEA4836055, study PRJEB28245) | human gut metagenome | biome: gut microbiome; material: fecal sample | place: Denmark | collected 2008 | reverse complement strand
AGTTATCGGCGGCAACCGCATGGCAATTAATCAGGATGCTCTTTACCGCATTCTCGGCTGGGCCGGCAACATGACGATGTCTAATGCCAAACTGCAAGGCGTGCTGATTGATCACAGCGGCGATTAATTATTATTTTTAACCGGGAGAGGGTGCAAGCCCTCTCTCTTTTTTCATGATTAAAAAAGAGGATTTTATAATGGACGCAGATTTTTCAATGTTTCAGGATTTGTTGAACAATTCAAAGGGAGAAGAAGGGGTTGCAGCCCGCTTTTATGACCGCTCGGTTAAAACAAGCAAAATCGATGACAACGGGATGCCGGTGTTTGAAAACGTGACTTATGTGGAAATTCGAATGAGAAATAACTATACGGACGTTTATGATCAGCCGGTCGATCCGGAGAAAATTCGCCGCTTTCCTTTGGAATATCAGCGTTACCAGCTGGAACGCAAGCAAATTAAAGACGGAACGCCGCTTAATCAGTTTGCCTTTTTGGACGCAGCGCAAATTGACACCCTGAAAGTTCGCGGCATCTTTACCGTTGAGGTTCTGGCCGAGCTATCGGAAGAAAAAGCGGCGCAGCTTAATGTGGTCAGGGAACATGAACTGGCGGCTAAGTTTTTGGCCAACGCTAAAGACAACAAAGTGCTGTTGGAATGGCAGGAACAAGAAAAGACCTATCAGGACGAAATTAAAAAGTTGCAGGAAGAAATAGCCGCGCTGAAAAAACAATTGGAACAAGCGGCTTCGGCACCTGCACCTAAACCGGCGGCCGGAAACAAGTAAGATCAGTTGTGCCCCTTTCGGATGTCGGAAGGGGCTAAAACGGAGGAAATATGAAGTCGATTTTGGAAATTTGTCAGGAAGTGGCGGATATTGCCGCAACCAAGCGGCCGGAAGACTTGTTCAACCGCAATTCGCAGCATGAGGCTATCTGGCTGTCTGTGGCTAAAATGGAGCTGGACAGCCTGCTGCGTTTCGGCGACTGGCAGGAGCTGACCAAAGAAGGGATTTTGCGGACGGCCGGGAAAAAGACCAAGTATATTATGGGAAATGTTGTCCCGGATTTTTACAGCCTGCTGAATAATACCATTTATATTAAAGATACGCAGGAAAAAGTCATCGGTGCGATTACGCCGGAAGATTGGATGCGGGAAAAATATTTCTCCTGCCCCGGGATTGACTTAAAGTTTAAGCTGCAAAACGGCATGATTCATTTTCTGACGGTGCCGGCAGACGGTTTAAAAATCGTCTTTCAATACCGTTCAAACAATATTGTTATGGACGGGTCCACCTATGAAGAAAAAAGCGTTTTGAGCAAAAACAGCGACATTCCGCTGTTTGACGAGCATGTCATCAAGCTGGGTATTCTCTGGCGCTGGTATCGCCGCAACGGTTTGGACTATGCCGAAGAATTTAACGAGTATGAGCGGGAGCGTAAGCTTAAGTTCGGAACCGGGCTGGCGACAAAGGACATTAACCTGTCCGCACCCGGCGGGTGGGGCGATGTGGTTGACTTAGGCGTAATGGTCAACCCTGTACGGGGAGACGCTTAGTGATGCAGCAGAGACAGACGCAACGGGGCAATAAATCGGTCAACTATACCCTGCCGGCTCCGGTCGGCGGGTTAAACGCCCGGGATTCGGTTGACAAAATGAATCAGGCTGATGCCATCGTGATGGACAACTATATTCCGATGGACACCAAAGTCGTTTTGCGGCGGGGATATGCGGAATATGTGCGGCTGAATGCGGCGGTTAAAACTTTGGCGGAATATAAAAAGCCCGGCGAGGACCGATTGATTGCCGTAGCCGGCGGCAAAGCCTGGAATATTACTTCGAAGGCGCATGTGACGCCGCTGTCACCGAGTTTCAAGGATAACGCCTGCCAGACGTTTCAATATAAAGACAGGTTGTTTTTCGTAAACGGCGCCGATACGCCTAAAGTGTTTTATGTGGACGAAAGCGGCGATGATGTTTTTGACGATTGGGGCTTTACGCATGAAAGTCTGGTGCCGGAGCGGATTATTAACGTAAGCGTTTCAAAGCAGTTCTTGTGGTTTGTCGAAAAGGACACGCTGAAAGCCTGGTATCCGAAAGTCGGCGGCAGTGTGGCCGGAGAATTGGTATATTTTGACCTTTCGGCGGTGGCTCGTTTCGGCGGCCGTCTGGTGGCCGTGTTAAACTGGACGCAGGACGGCGGGCAGGGAATTGACGATTTGACCGTCTTTTTGACCTCAGAAGGCGAAGCTTTGGTTTACGGCGGCTCGAATCCGAACAATGCGGAAGACTGGGCGCTGAAAGGAAGTTATAAAATCAGCAAGCCGATTGGCTGGCGCTGTGCGATGCAGTATCAGGGCGATGTGGTGATTATTACCGAAGACGGTTATATTCCGCTGGCCAAAGCGTTGCCGCTGGAACGAGCCAATGCCTCGCAAATTGCCTTCAGTGACAAAATCCGCGGGCTGGTGCTGGAACGCGCCAAAAGCAACCGGGACAAGGAGGGTTGGCAGTCAGTTATCTATGGCCGCGGCGGTTATGCGATTTTTAATGTACCGGCGGCGAATCAGTTTGAGCAGCATGTTGTCAATTTGAACAACGGCGCCTGGTGCCGGTTTACCAATATCCGCGCGTTTTGCTGGGGATTGTTTCAGGACCGGGCTTATTTTGGTTCGGACACCAGCGTTTTTCTGTTTGACGAAGGTTATTCTGACAACGGCAGCCATATTTTGGGCGAAGTTCAGCAGGCTTTCACCAGTTTGGGGACGCCGAACTTGAAAAAAATACAGCTGCTTAACCCGCGCACCAAGTCTTCAACGCAATATGCGCTGGTGATTTATACGAATATGGATTTTGAGGAGCGCAAGGTCGGTTATCAGGAGAATATCGGCAGTTCCGGCATGACTAAGTGGGACGTGGCGGAATGGAGCAGTTTGGATAATCCGATCGGCACCAAGTGGGCAACGCTGCGTGGCAAAATCCGCAGTCAGTGGATTGCCAACTCGGCAACCGGCTTCAAAGCCAGCATCGTTTTCAAGACCAAAACCAGAGGCAATTTGATTGAATGGTATGACACGGGGGTTCGTTATGAGCAAGGCAGCGGCATTTTGTAACATTATCCCGGACAGAGACGGCGCGGTGGCAAGCTGGGTTTGTGCCGGTTTGGGCATTCGCCGCGACGAACTGGGTGCCTGTTTGGCTCTGGGGTTTGTTTTGGAAAAACGCCCAATTGGCGGGTTAATCTATCACGGGCTGCAAGACGGTTCGGTGTGGTGGACAATCTACACGGTGGATAAGCGCTGGTGTACGCGCAGAGTGTTGAGGGTGATATTTGGTTTGGCCTTTGACGCTTTGGGATGTCATCGGATTAATATTATTGTGAGCAAAAGCAACGTGAAAAGTCTGAAGCTGGTTAAAGGCCTCGGATTTGTTCAGGAGGGGATATTACGGAAATATCGCGGTTCCGGCGAGGATTGCTATATTTTCGGGATGTTAAAATCAGAATGTAAATGGCTCGGGCGCCGAGAGCGAAATTTGTCGTCTCTCTGCTCTGAAGCGCGTTGCTTTCCCGGTGCGGGTAGTTAATTGGAGGTATTTTAATGAGAAGGAGGATAATGAAATGAATGGCGGAGGAGCCAGCGGGCGGATGAATGTGGGAACCGCGACGGCGTTAAATTATTTAAACGGTGTTGATACCAGCGATTTTGACGCGGTTAACAGCAATTTTCAGGATATTGCCAAAGCTTTGAGCGAAAACAGCAATCTGGGCAATTGGAACTGGTCGGTCGATGGGTCGGACGAAGCCCGGCAGCGGGCAGAGGCGGCAGCTTTTCAGTCGTATTTGGACAAGACGGCGCCGATTTACGAACAACAGACGGATGATTTGCAGACCAGGCTGATTAATCAGGGGCTGACGCCGGGAAGTGAAGCCTATCAGCGCGCCATGACGGATTTGCAGAACAATCAGAATGATGCAACCAATCAGGCGGCTTATAACGCGACTTTGGCCGGACAGAATGCTTTCAGCCAATCGCTGAATGATCAGATTAATGCCGGAAATTTTGGCAATCAGGCGCAGGTGGGAGCAGTTAATCAGGCTTGGAATTTATTAGATAATTCAATGAGCGGCTATGACAAGAAGATGGCAATGGCTAATTTGCTGACCGGGTGGGATAATCAGCGCATGAAGGCTGACCAGGCGAATGCGGCGGCAAAGCAGCAGAATATTAACAATATGGTTCAGGCCGGAGCGACAGCGGCAATGATGTTTTCAGATAAGCGGCTGAAAGAAAACATCAGGCCTGTGGGTAAATTGAACAACGGACTTACCGTTTATTGCTTTAATTATAAGGGTGATAGCAAGCCGCAGATTGGCTTGATTGCCCAAGAAGTGCAGAAAATTAAACCGGAAGCTGTGGCGCAAAATGAAGATGGTTATTTAATGGTCAGATATGATTTGGCAACGGAGGACTAAATGAGACAATTTAATCGCGATCAGGCAATTGTTAACACGATGAATCAGTTTAAACCGCAGGCGGTGAGCGGTATTGACTGGGCTAATGCGCTTGAAAACTATAATGACGCTTATAATGAAGCGCAGGATAAGCAAAAACAGCAAGATTTGGCTGATGCCTTGATGGGGGGAGACCAAAAACAGATTTTGGCCGCCAGAGCAGCGTATGACCCTGTCGGAACAGCTAATTATCTGGATCAGCAGCAACGGCAGCAACAGGCGAGAGAATGGGCCTTGGCTGATGCTGAGCGCAATCATCAGTGGGATATGGATAAGCTGGCGACAATAAATAATAATGCCCTTGGCTTGGCCAAAGCAAAAGCTATGCTGGAAAATAATCAAAACCAAGATGCCAGAGCAAAAGCTTTGACTGATGCAGAAACCGGTATCGCTCAATTACAAGATGTTGCTGATAGTGGCAGAATCGGGCCATGGACAAGGTTTGCACAAAAAATGAATTTGGCGGATTCTGATCAGCAAAAAGATTTCGGTCGGGTTTCCTCGTCTGTGGCCGCTATAGCTCCTTTGGCAATTCAAAATTTAAAAAATGCGGGGGTTAGCGGTATCAATACTCTTGATGAATTTATGACTTATGTCGGTTTACCCGCTAATCCAACTTCAGAAGAGATTCAGGGCGCCTTACCGATGATTAGTCAAATTTTGGGTGTAAGGACTAAATCGCAGACACCGATTTCACAATTGCAAGCTCCGGCTTCGCAGAATATTGGCGGTTTTATGGTAGAAAGGGAATAAAATGACAACTTATCGCGTAACAGCACCGGATGGAACAAAGTTTAAGCTGACGGGGGACCATACCCCTACAGAAGCGGAACTGAATAACATTTTTTCGCAAATGAATGGTTCTGCCTCTGAAAAGACGGTTAATGCAGATAAACCGGATTTGTTGGATAAGGCTGAAAATTTGGCAACCGGAATTTATCAAGGACTGACGGGAAACTTTTTTGATGAAGCGCGTGGGGCGATTCATGGTTTGGTTGTCGGGGCAGGCGATGCTTTGACCGGACGAGGAGACGGAACTTTCAGCGGTGGTTTTGAGAGAGGTTATAAGCAAAAGCGTGATGAGTATCGTCGAGATTATGAACAGGCCAAAGCGCAAAATCCGTTCTTGACTTTAGGCGGGGAAATTGTCGGAGGTGCTGCGAATCCGTTACTTAACAAAGTTATGGCGGCAATGAAAGGCGGACAATTTGCAAAAGCGATTAAAGAAGGGGCGGCTATGGGCGCTATTTATGGTGCCGGTAACAGTACGGCAGATAATCTGGAGGATATGACAAGAGATACGATTAAGGCCGGATTAAGCGGTGCTGCTTTAGCTCCGGCTGTTCCCGGTGCTGTGAAAGGCGTTAAATGGCTGGGAGATTTATTTTTCCCTGCTTTTAGGGCCAATAAAAGAGCTGCCCAACAATTAGTTGATGTGGCTGGTGAAAAAAATTTACGGCGAATGGCTGTAAATGCCCGTCAATATGGTTCAAATGTTATTGCGACTGGAGACGATAAGGTATTACAGGCTGCGCAAGCTGCCAGACAGCAAACGCCGGAGGCGGCCAGTCTGATTGAAAATCGTTTATACAAACTGGCAGATGAGCGGCCGGAAGTAACACGTCGTAATATTGGTATCAGTTTTGGTAAAAGCAATAAGTATGAGACAATAGATGATTTGGTGGAAAGTACTAAGGCCAAAGTTGCTCCGATATATGATGATTTGCGAAAAATAGGGGATTTAGACGCTTATGCTTTGGGTAAAAAAGGAAGCAAAGAGTTAGGCGGAAGATTATCAACGCAAAAATTCAGTAATATTGAATTTGGTCGAATGAATCCGGCTAAACTTGAGCAACTCAATGTGATCAGGGCAGCAAATGGCGAGCCGCCATTAACGCCGGAGATGAAAATTCCGCTTAATGTGGTGAGAAAATTATATAATAAGCGCGTTGTCAGTGATAAGATGAAACCGGAAGAAGTGGCGGATATGGTGTTTGATACCTTTTATAATCCGAATAATCTGGTTGATGCCAGTAAATATCCGCATATTCAAGCGGTTATCAGTCCTAAAGAAAAAATGTCAAATTTAGGGTTTATCAGTCAGAATCCGCAGAATGGGGAAACAGTGGTTAAAAGTGCTTATTTAAAAGAAAATGATTATCTTAAAAATCATTTTCAGAAAATGAGAGAGGCTCTGGAGGGGCGCGGACAGCATCAGTCTGACCTTTCGTTTAATCCGACACAGACCTACTTTTCTTCTGTATATCCCTCATCGCTAGGTTCGGCAACCGAATCCCTGCGGCAGACTCCGCGACTTTCTGACGTTCAGAGCCTCAATAATAAAAATATATCTACGTTGGGGCGATTTGTCAAGGATAACGACTTGATTCAAAGTGAAATTAAGAAAATCAGACGTAATCCTGAATTTTCCAGAGAGATGAGAAATGCGGCTGATACCGATTTCAGTATTTTGGACCAGGTTAATCAAAATTTGGGGGAAGCGATTGAAGATGCAAAACGGGCGGGGCATATGCCTACGGTTATGCGTTTGACGCAACAAAAAAATGAGCTTCTGAAACAGATGGATAAAATTGCTCCTCAATATAAGCAGGCCAGAAATCTGTATGAAGCTAAAGGAAAGGCTCTCCGGGCGCAGACGATTGGAGAGGATGTTTTTAATCCTAATGTTTCACCTGAGTTGATGAAACGAAAAATGAAGGATATGGATTGGCTGGAGCAAAATACGCTTAAAATTGGTTCGACGGCAGAATTAATCCGTCGTTTGGGACAAGCACAGAATGAAGCAGTTGCCTTGGGTAAAATGTTAAATGATAATTCTTTAAAAAAATTAGAATTAATTTATGGCAAACCCTCAGCTAAGGTATTTAAAGAATATGCAGAATCAGAGGTAAAACGAAATCGAAACACTAATAGGGTTTTATCAGGTTCGCAGACTTCGGAAAAGCAATCATTACGGGATAAAACGAATTTAGGCCTCAGTATTTTGAGTAATCCGACAGGAGCTATTGGTACTTTGCTAGGAGCCGGAGAAAACCGGATTTTGCAAGAAACGAATAAGGCTATTGCAGATTTGTTAACGGATCCACGCGGAGAGGCTTTAATTAGAGAGCTTGATAAATTGTCTAGACAGCGTCTAAATCAAGACATTGCTGAAATTTTGATGACAACTAATCTTTCAGCGGCTAGTCAGTTAAATAAATAATCACAGCCCCGGAAACGGGGCTTTTTTTTTTGACTTTTTATTTGCGGATGTTAATATGCATCATCTTTTGTTTTGACTGAGAGGGCAGAGATGAAAAAGATTTTATTGTTGTTGCTATTTCTTCTAGCAGGATGTCGTTCTAATCCATTATATTATTATTCGTCTCGGAATGCAGGAGAGGATTTATCCGGGAAAAAGGTGGTCGTTTTGGAGCCGGGAGGCAGTATAACTAATACTAAGGCGGCTAATGTATTAAATGATATTTTGAAAAATAATGGAATGAAGTCTCAATTGATGACGGAGGCGATGAAGAAGAAAAAACAACCAGATTATATTGCAACGGCAGATATAAGAAAAACGAGTTGGCAGTCGTTTAAAACCGTTCCTGTGTGGGGAAAAACAGGTATTAGTTCCGTAAATACAACGACAAGAGGGAATTTATACGGTAATTCTTACGGAACTTATGACGGAATAACAAATTATGGTTATAATGGAGCCAGCCATTATGGAACTTATAACGGATATTCAAACTATAACTATAATGGAACGTCAAACACGACAGTTAATTATGATTACGGAGTAACAGGATATCAAAATGTTGTCGTTAATAATTATCTGAGCTGTTTTTTTATTAGTATTCGAAAATATGATAACAAGGCTCAGTATTCTAATTTAAAAGTTGTCCATGAGAGCAGAATTTGTGTGGATGACTACAGTAATGATGATGAATTTCTTGCGTATGCGAAAGATATTTATACAAAAAATTTGATGTTTATGGATAATTCAGGGGCTTATGAATGTACTATGAACGGCATTTCAGGTGCATGTCAGCCAGAAAGAACTTTTTGGCAGAGACTTGGTTTTAATTGACTTGACAAAATTTTATAAAAATTGCATATATGTTTACAAGAGTTAAAAAATTTGATATTCTTTAATAGGTTATTAAATAAATATACATCATAATTCATATGATGAAATCTTTTTTGCTTATGTATATATAATATATATAAGTTTATGTCAGGTACAGAAATGAAACAAATGTCAATCAGAAAAATATTACAGGCTCTGTATTATATTCAAAAAAACACGCCTGAAACCAATGAAAGCAAAACAGCTCCTGTTTTTTTGCTTAAAATGTTGTATTTTGCTGACAGATATCACTTAAGACATTTTGGTATTTTGGGAAGTGGTGATGAATATTTTGCCATGAAAAAGGGGCCTGTTGCTTCTGCAACAATGGATATTTTAAAAGGAAAATGGCCGCAAAAAGCTAATTCAGCGGAAATTGAACTATTAAAAGAAGTTGTTGAGTTGGATGAATTTAGTGTTCTTATTAAAGAACAAGATGATGATGAATTGTCTCTTTCTTTTAAAGAAGCATTGGATTTTTCTTTGCAGACTTTTGGAAAATATGAATGGAATGAATTAAGCAGAATATCTCATGACTATCCCGAATGGAAAAAACATGAAGGGGAAGTTCGCAAAAATCCTTACTCCAGATATCCTATGAAGTTAAAGGATTTCTTCTCTGATCCTGTATGCAAGACTAATCTGAAGTTATGTCATATTGAGGAAGATCCTTTTAAAGATGATACTGTTTTCTTGAATGCAATGAGGGACGAAATTGATAGACTTTCCTGCTAAGGCTTTGCCCATAAGCAAGTGGAGGGCGTATAAGGGCGTCTTTCCAACAGATGCTGCTGGCAGCCATCGGATTATTATTATTCAGAATAGCGATCCGTTACGCTATTTTTATGTTACATCTCAGGTGGAAAATTGTAAAAGAGTGAACAGGTATGATTTAGAGTCCATTGCTGAGCTTGAGGTATGCGAATGGGATTGCTTGACATCTAAATCCTGTGTTCAATGTGATAAGAGCCATTTATGTGAAATAACAGAGCAGGAATTGCGAGAAAGATACGGAAACGGAAGGCTTAAAGTCTTGGGAGAGGTTCCCGAAGCGGTTAGACAGAAAATACTTGCGGCTATTGAAGCGTCAAAGACATATAGTGAACGTGAAAAATTGATTTTGATGCAGGATAGAACTTGAGTTTCATTTTGTTATAGTAAGGAACAGATGAGTCAATGAATTAAAAAATTACTTGAC
>UMFV01020625.1_pt1 | contig 10648 bp, 13 predicted proteins | sample 1965101 | NCBI WGS metagenome assembly UMFV01 (sample SAMEA4836055, study PRJEB28245) | human gut metagenome | biome: gut microbiome; material: fecal sample | place: Denmark | collected 2008 | reverse complement strand
ATTTATAAACAAGCAAGTTGATATTTATTCACTTGCGAAACTTTAGTTAAATATAAATAGATTAGAACTTTCGCAAAAGATAAAGGGTGAACATTTATAGCTCACCCTTTATCTTATTATTCTCTAAATACTTAATGCATCAAATAGCCACCTTCAGAAGTTCCTACTATATAGAACTTATTTGGAGTGCCAATCTTAAAGCGCTTGAATTTGTCAGAGGTCTTCATGCCATAACACTCACTCTTTTCCTTCACGTCTTCTGTAGCAGACTTTTCTGAATAGTTGGTGATGGCTTTTACCCAAAACACATTATCTATGTGCTTTTCTGCAATATCATTTTTGGCGAATCCGTAGGCTATACGGTTATTGAAGGTATAAGGAGTATTATCCTTCGAATATGAGCCTAGAAGATACGTCTTAGAAGGGAAATCCTTTTCTTTATCGCAAGTACGTTGCCAAGATGGAGATACTGAATATGTTCCAAACACTTTGAAACTCTTGGCAGGAATACACTCGATTTCCTTCTCCTTTACGGTAACACTTTGCGTTGTTGACTTGATGAACTTAGTCAGGCTTGATGTTGATTTAGCGTTACCATTCCAGGAATAGGTGTCATTTCCCCAAAATCCGCTTCCTGAAAGATAGGCATTTGCTGAACCATAGCCTACGCCTTTGGCTATACTGTTTACGGAAGCCGATGTTGTGGTAACCTGATTGTAGGTTGCAGTAGAATAAGTTCGTCCCTGATAATACTCATTGGCCAAGCCATTCAAGGTGAAGAACGTCTGCGTTAAGTTAACGAAGATGTCCTTGTCTGTCTTGTTTATAATGGCGAATTTCACAAAACCGCCTTCCGACCATAAGTTATACAACACCTTGCAATCCTCATTCTCATACACTAAAGAGTTGTCCTGCATCTTCATGTTGCTATCATAATCAACATCGTAAACCTGATAGAACGTACTCTTGCATGATACCATGCTCAAACCAAGAACAGCAACCAAGGCTGTCTTCATAATAAACTTTTTCATGTGCGTAATGTTTTAAGTGATTATTTGCCAACAAAGTTATCAAAAATATCAATTGATTGAATTTCGTGGCACTATTTTTTATGGAATATTAAACTTTGATTTTTGTACATCAAAAAAACTTCTTTATCTGATAGGGGATATAAGGAGTCGGATGGTTCCGTTTGTTTTGAATTTGGGAGCAGTATGATGCTTTTGCTTCCCAAACAAGAAATCTAATAGTCCCATATTCTTTTTGTTTTTTTGTTTAATTGGTGCAAAGGTAGGTTCTTTCAGTGCAGCCTATCTGCACTGAAAGAAAAAAGTTGTAGAAAATGTTTTGGAGTATTCTTGGGGATGCCTTAAATTTAGTTCGTACACCTTTGATACCACAGCTACAAAATCGTAAGACAGGAATGGTATTGCACACTAATAGGTATCTTTAATCAAGTCAAATTCTGTTTCCGAATAGGTCGGTCTGTCTAGAACTCTTCAATTTTTGACGCTGAGCATTTACCGATGCTTTATATCTATGGGTTTCAAGGTTTCGGTTGCAGTTTCATGAAAGGTTCTGAAAATGAGAGGGTTAAAGCGTAACCCTAGCGCAACTGATAATTATAGAATGGCAAAAATCCTTTTGAAGCTTGGTTGCGTCAGAAACTTCATCTATCTTCCTGATAATAAGAAAGATAATACCTACCGCAACTGCAACCATGAAACTGAACATTTTCTTAGGGCCTTTTGGGGATAAGGCTACTTGATCATGTATTTTCCCGGTGCTGGGAAAATGGGCTTTCCTGTTATATCTGAAATGTTACTTATATCTATCATTTCAGTTCCCTGCTTCGACCTCTATTTTTATGAATGCGGTTGTCGTCTCTCTATCAACTGGCTTTTTACTTTGCAAAGGTATGGCGGTTCTGTCAGATACCAAACACCAGACCATGCCTTATTCGGCTAAAACTTTTTTGGAAAGCCTTCCGCAAATGTCGTACATTTGGGTATTCCAAAAAACTTTCTACCGAATTGTTTGGTGTTCTGACTCTTGGGAAGCGCCATCTCTTTATGCACGTAAAAAGGCTATATGATGACGAGATGACGGAATGATAAAAAAATATCGGATCGAGAGGAACTTCAAAACCTTAAAAAGGCAATGAATCCTCGAATATAGAATAATTTTCACGTTGAACCCTTTAAATGATATTGGAGTATGAATGCAAATCTTTATTATGACTGCAATGGTGAATCATGGACTATCTTAGACTTTCACAGCTGTATTACTTTCTCTTCTGAGAGAGGTTTAAAGCGGGCGATTAACCGAAAGATTAATCGTGATTTGGAGAGCGGAAATCTGAGACGGCACTTTGGAACCGGCTCTAGAGTGAATGTAAACGTGTATTGCAAGGAGCTTGGATTTACAGACAAGCCACTTGCAACTACCCATGTGAATGTATATTGATTTAATGAAAGGATTTAGATATGAGCAAATTCATTGAAGTGACAGCAGGAACAAAAGTATTGATTAATACCGACGAGATTGCTTGCATTGAGCCAACCGAAGATTATAAGGACGGCAAGGAGGTTTGTGTGATTACCCTCATACACACAACAAAGCGTAACATTGAAGGGCGCAAATTCATAACGAAAGAAAGTTATGAGGAGGTCAAACAAATGATTATTGGGACTATGTAGTATCATGTTTAATGTTCTTATCCGATAGTTGCATGGCTACCGGATAAGATTAACTAAAGGAGAAGAATATGAAAACATATCAAGTTGAAATCGTTGAAAAAATAGTTTTTCAAGTAAGTGTTGAAGCCGCTATAACGAGGCAGAGGCTGAAAAAATGGCAAGAGACCAATACGACAAAGGTATCTTGGAAGGTAATGGTGAAAAGGAAAGTGTAACATTTGACGTTGTCGGAGATTAAGTTGATTATCAGGTATCTGGCGTGCCAGGTTTCATGCATGAAGTCAGAATATGCCCATTTTTTAAGTGGACCCAGAAATAATTTAATCATTGCTGACATTTTTGCATTTTTTTAGCTGGATTTGTACATTCTATCATATTATTTTGTATCTTTGCCAAAAGGATGGAAAGTTGCCATTCTTCTCACGCTTTTAGATATGAGAAAAATTGTTTTAGTCGTTTTATTAACCATGTGTATGATGATGGAAGCAAAGATACGTAAACCTGCCGTAGCAGGACAATTTTATGCGGGCGATGCCCGGGAACTTCGCCATGACTTGAAGGAGTGTTTTCTGCAATGCAAGGCATCACCCTTGAAACCTGTGCAAGCTATCATTGTCCCACATGCCGGTTATGTCTTCTCTGGCGTAACCACAGCATCGGCTTTTGCCTGCATCCAACCAGACGCGCAATATGAACACATTTTCTTGTTGGGACCTAGTCATCATGTTTATCTTGACAAAGCTTCGGTGAATATTGAAGCAACAGAATATGCAACGCCACTTGGTAATGTCCCGGTGGATACTGCACTCTGCAAATCTCTGTTGGAACAGAGCGATGCTTTTACCTATAATAATAAGGCACACGACAGCGAGCACTGTCTGGAAGTGGAGCTTCCTTTCTTGCAGTATCACTTCAAGAAGGCTGTTCCCATCGTTCCAATCATCATTGCCACGCAAAAGTTGAGCATACTTCAAGAGATAGCCCGTGTCCTCCAGCCATATATGAACGAAAGAAATCTGTTTGTCATCAGTAGTGATTTCTCACATTATCCAGCTTATCTTGATGCCAAAAGGGTGGATGGACTTACTAAGGATGCCATCATGACGGGCAAGGCGGAAGCATTCGTAAAAGCCATCTTGCACAACCAGGAATTGAACATCAACAGTCTTGCCACAAGTGCTTGTGGAGAAGCGGCTATTGCCACACTCCTGATGATGACAGAAAATGATGCCAACATCCATCCACATCACATCATGTACCGCAATTCGGGTGATTCGCCCTACGGAGGAAAGGATAGGGTAGTGGGGTATCATTCATTTATCTTTACAAGAGATGAAGTAAAGCCGGTTGAATCAAGAAAAAAAGACGAGGCAAACTTTTCACTAAGTGACGAAGACAAAAAGATGCTCAAGGAGATAGCTTACGATGCCATCAGGATGACCTTGGAGGGTAGGAGTTATCAATTTCCCAGCCATCTGTCGGAAAAACTAAAGACCCTATGTGGAGCTTTTGTATCTCTGCATAAGCACGGCAGGCTGAGAGGTTGCATCGGACATTTCGGAGAGGATATGCCACTCTATAAGACGGTCTGCCAAATGGCGAAGGCTGCAGCCTTTGAAGACCCAAGATTTCCAGCAGTCAATATAACCGAGCTTCCAGACATCGACATAGAGATTTCCGTGCTTACCCCGATGAAGCGCATCCATTCCATCGACAAATTCCAACTGGGCAAACAAGGCATTTATATGCGTAAGGGCAATCGTGCAGGAACCTTCTTGCCACAAGTTGCCGATGAGGTGTCTTGGACTAAGGAGGAATTTCTCGGACATTGTGCGCAAGATAAAGCTGGCATCGGCTGGGAAGGCTGGAGAACTGCCGAACTTTATACCTACGAGGCAATCATATTCTGATTTTAAACACCCAAAGAATTCAAAATCGTATGATAAAACAAAAAGGTTAGGAAACATGAAGGAATGTAGATATTATACGAAGATAGAGGAGGGCAAAGATGGAGGCAAGAGCCTGAAGGTAAGATGCGAGCTTTGCCCCCATCGTTGCGTCATCCCGGATGGAAAGCATGGGATATGTGGAAGCCGATGGAATTTTAAGGGCAAATTGTATTCCATTGTTTATGGCAAGCCATGTGCCTTGGCAGATGACCCTGTCGAGAAGAAGCCTCTCAATGAGTTTCATCCCGGCACCCGATGCCTGTCCTTGTCATGTACGGGGTGTAACTTTCGGTGTCTTAACTGTCAGAACTATGACATTTCGCAAGCGCTGCCCTCTGATGTGAATTTTCATGAGCTATCACCCCATGAAATTGTTGACATCGCCATGCAGCATCATCTGCCAGGAATCGCATTTACCTATACAGAGCCTCTTACCTATTATGAGTATATCCATGACATAGCGAAGGTATCACATGAGTATGGGCTATGGAATATTCTCGTCTCGGCAGGTTACATCAATCCAGAGCCCTTGCAGGAACTCCTTCCTTATATAGATGCCGCTAACATAGACATCAAGGCTTTCTCCGATACGATGTATATGCATCAATGTGGTGGACATCTAAAACCAGTACTTGATACCTTGCTAGCCATGCAGAAGTCTGATGTTCATCTGGAGATAACCAATCTCTTGATTCCAGGTGTCAATGATAGTGAGAAGATGATCAGGAAGATGTGCCGCTGGCTCGTCTCGAATGGCTTTGCCCAGAATCCACTACATTTCAGCAGGTTCTTCCCTCTTTATAAGATGCAGGATGCTTCTCCAACGCCAAAAGAAACCATATATTTGGCAAAAAGGGTTGCATTGGAAGAAGGGATGAAATTTATTTACTTGGGAAATATATAGCAAATATATGATACCTGCACCATTCCATTTGTACCGATTGGAGCTATCATTGGCATCAGCCGTGACAAGCTCTTCATAAGCAACGTGGGATTTCCCAACTTCATGCTGCATCATGCGGAACCTGGGATGCCAACAAGAACTTCTGTCCTATGATGGACCAAATTAAGTATCTTCTGGCTTTGGAAACTTACAAATTTATGCATACGAATATTGTACATGTAAGGATGATTATGATAAATATTCTTTACACTTTTCTTGTTATATCTTACCAATCGTCCTAAAGCAACACTTCATCTTCTGCCTGCTTTGGCTCTATACACATTATATAATAGATAGGCAGATAAGTTATTCCATCCTTCACCTTCACCTGCTGAGTATTGGAGAAAACGAAGGCTTGCTGGATGTTATATTCCTTGATTTGCAGGAACTTATCCAAGGCACTATGCACTTGATAATCCTTACCAGACTTGATTTCTAACGGAAGAACAGAAAGGTGCTCCATGTCATCTATCAGATAATCTACTTCCCCCGTCTTCTTGTTGTCGTAATAATAAAGATTGAAGCCATGCGCCTTCAACTCCTGTGCTACCACCGTCTCATAAACGGAACCGAGATTAATACTTGCCACATCATCCATCACCGCCTTGATGTTGGTGCCAAAGAAAATGCCGGTCAGAATACCCACATCGTTCATATAAAGCTTCAGCAGATTCTTACCACTATTCTCTATCAGAGGGAAACTTGGCTTACTGATGGCCTTCACTTCCAAGGTAATGCCAGAAGAAATCAGATAATCAAATTCCTCTACATAATCACTCATTCGCTTTCCCTTCTTGTCCTCAATGTCCTTCACCACCACACGTTTTTTCTTGTTTTCCAAATTAGAAGGAACCATACTGTAGATGCGCTGAATCTTCAAGCGATTGTGCATCTCCTCATAACGTGCCGCATCCACTCCATAGAGATGATGGATTTCATTCTGAATGGTACGAATGGTTGTGATATTCTTGGTTGCTAAGAATTCATTGACAGCATCAGGCAATCCCCCTACCAGGAGATATTTCTTGAACAAATCTAGAAGTTTGTTATGGATAGCTTCCGGCATCGACTCCCTTGCAGCAAACTTCTTGCGAATCGCATCAAGCACAAGTTGCCCGATTCCATTGGCTATCAGGAACTCTTCAAAGTCCAACGGATACATGTGACGGATAATGATACTGCCTAAAGGAATAGATGATGTTGTCTTAAGCGTAACACCCAGCAACGAACCACTGGCGATATAAGTAAACTTATTATCTTCACGCAGGAACTTAAGCAAAGTAAGCAAATGATCATAGGCTTGAATCTCATCTATAAATACTAAAGTGTTATTCTTTTCCTTCATCCTATCACCTGCCACCGTACTCAAAGCCAAATAGAAATCATCCACCGTCTTAGCGTCAGCAAAAGTCCGGTCTCCAAGCTTATCTGTTTCCATATTCACCTCAATATAGTTGGGAAAAAGCTTCTTTCCGATTTCTCGGATAATGTACGACTTTCCGATTTGGCGTGCACCATCTACAATCAGAATCTTGTCAGACCCTGATTGTAAGTGACTTACGATATATTTTTCTATCTTTCTATACAGCATAATTACACTTTTCTTATGATTTTAACGGTGCAAATATACACTTTTCCTACGGAATAACCAAATAAAAAATACACTTTTCCTATGAATACGGGGATCGAAAACCACACTTTTCTGAAAGAAACAGATTTTTTTAATAGAAACATGGATATGCACACACACATCACCTTTTTTATTAAAGGAGATTTATGGCAAATTGATAAATATTCACAACATGCTCAAACCTTTTTTCAGGCTTGAGTATATTTTTTCTAATCTACGCAGAAAGACTGCATACCCATGTTGTAACTTTGCATCCGAAAACAAGAAATATGGATATTTGGAGGTCAAGCGATGCTTACTTCATTAATTAATCGCTAGTACTGTTGTAGTACTATAGCTATGGGTACTCAGCATGGCAATTACCTCCATTTTTCATTACTTGAAGATAGTTTATGGCTGCGATAGACATAAAGTACATCGAGATGGATTCAGACAATGAGTTTTTAAATCCGCAGAAGCTTGTTGTATTATGTAAGGTGTCCTCACTTCATCCACTTTCTTTGAAAGAGGAAGAAGATATCAAGAGTGAGTTCCAAATGTTGGCAGGAAAAGGAAAATTAGTCTTTGGTACCAGAGAGGTAAGTTCCGATGTAGTTGATTTGCATTTTACGATACTTATTCAGAAATACGAAAAACGTCAACCACAAACCTACTCGGATGGCTACAGGCATTTATTTAGCTGATGTTTAAAAGACTTGTCACCAAGGTGGAAACCATTCTCTATTGACCTCCATCTTGGTTTTTAAGTTCATTAAACTGTGAGACATTGTAAAACTCCGTAAAAGCACCTCCCTTGCTTTGATTTCCACAAGAATGAGCATGACCAAAGACATGGAAACGAGGTTGAGAGCGAAAAACCTCTAACAATAGCGGACGGCTTCCCCTACCCTCGTCAAGTATGCCTTCCGGTGGAACATGGGTAATCAGGAAGTCCATTTTGGTAGCAGATTGGACATTTTGCTCCTTACTTTGCAAGCTTCGCATGGATATATTCCCAAAACTTATCCCATCAAACTCAAAGGTGGAGTCATGAAGGAAAACTACTTTTTTAGGTAAAAGCGAAATTGTCTGCTCTAAGCTGTCTTCCAAGAACAGCTCATGATTACCTGCGACAAAAATATAAAGTTTGGCAGGATGGCTTAACAACCAGGAAAAGAAGTTCTCCATGCCATCCTTGCCAAAGCCAGACACTACATCGCCAGCACAAAGCAGGATGTCTGCTTCTTCAGGGATATGAAGCCGCTTGTGCATTCCATGAGAGTCAGAGAATGCAAAAATCCGATGTTCCTTATAGTTAAATAACATTGATCTAATCTTATAAAGTTAATACTTCAATGGTGAATCTGGGCAGAATCTCTTCCGTCCGCATTTTTTGCATTGGCTTCCATTCCATACGAAGTCAAACTGGTTGATGGCTTGCTCCACAAAGGAAGGGGCATTGGTCAGGACACCGGCCTCGAAATTTCTGTTTCTCTCCCCCTTCATGCCGAGGCCTGCACCTGTGAGGTTGGCTGACCCAACATAGGCAGTCTCCAAGTCAAAGATGACCATCTTGAAATGTACCCTTGGGCACAAGACTCTCTCCAATCGTTTGGCAAGAATCGAATAATCATCAAAGTCCTTGCGGAAATTAGGGCCAGGCTCCTTGGCATGGATTAACCGAACCTCCACTCCACGCTCAATTAATCGAGAGATGACTTTGAGAAAGGGAACGGTCATGGAACTGCTTTTTACATACAAGTCCTTGATGTCTGCAGTCCCTATCCAAAGATGATGTTTCACGTTCGCTATCTTGGCGATGACATCAGTATAGTGGGCACCATTGCTTATGTATTTATAATACGTAGTTTCTGACATTTTATTTCATTTTTTAAGTGATACGAGACCTGTTTTCTAATTTTTCCTGGAACACTTTATAAACATCAAACCATACAACATGTCAAGCAGCTTGATTTTATCATCTGAAGATATGGGTAAGCCGGCAATGTCCTCTGGCTCGAAGCTGACGGATGAGACTTCATTTTTTAGCTCTAGTAAGAGCATATCCATTCGTTTCTCCAAGTATTGTTTCAACCAAGAGAGTTCGTCAAAATCACAAGTTGGAATTTTGATGTTTGATACACATTTTTGTTTCTTATCACCTGTCACTGAGTACAAATTCGCAAACCATATATCGCCAAAGCCAACACTCAAACTGAGTTCTATGCTATATGTCTTTCCCATATAGGAAAAAACAGTCTCACTTTGAGCTTCATCACCTGTGTCAAAGTCAACCCATTGATTCATCTTCATATGCTTGAATGATTAACAATAGTTGTTCTTCACTTGTGCCCAATGTCTCCTGTACAAGATCCACCTTTGTTCTGTCCATAAATGATTGTGACACAGACATAAGTTGAACCAGTTCTCCCATCAGCAAAGGATATTTTACAGAGGTGACGATTCGCATAGACACCTTATTATATTTTGCCCAATCCGCCAGGGTGTATTGCCTAAAAGATCGGCAGATTGCCTCTGCCCTGCTTTCTCCTTTCATTGGAAAAGAATAGATACGGCGTTTTACCGATATTCCGTGTTTAGTTTGTTCCATTATTTCTTATTACTTTACATCTATGACACAAAGGTAGTCTGAAAATGGGAAAAATTACTGCACACCTGAAAAATATTTTAGGTGTGACAACATTTTACACAGGAAATATGTACCTTTGCCACAAAATAAATATACAATGGAAAAGAAAGAGAAAAAGCTACAAATGAAGGAAAGTATGTTTTTCACCAAATACGACGAAATGATAGAGTTCTTGCTAAAATAATTGGCAACTGTGCAACATTATTTCTCACTTTTTCATTATCTTTGTGCCAAATTTTAAAAGTTATAGAATATGGCTATCAATCAGTTGAACAAATATGTCTGGCTCGTAGAGACCATTCATCGAGCAAGGAACCGGGGTGGCATCACCCTGAAGGAGATTCAAAACAGGTGGTTGGACTCTGATCTGAGCGAGGGAACGGAACTTTCTCGCCGTACCTTCATCAATAATCTCCATGCCATCGAGGAACTGTTTGAGATTAATATCGAATGCGGCAGCGGATTCCGCTATCACATTGAGTATGGTGACTGTTTCGAGGAAGGAAGCGCCAGAAACTGGTTGCTCAACGCCTTCTCGCTCAATGTCATGGTAGGTAACAGCCGCAAGCTCAAGGAGAGGGTACTCCTGGAAGACATGCCATCGGGCAGGAATTATCTTCAGGACATCATCAAGGCCATGCGTGACAACCATGCCATCTACATTGCTAAAGTTAACGGAATTGCAAGAAGGTGTCAAACCTATGACTTCGCCTGGCATATGGTGTTCCAGCCACAACTTCAGTATGTACTCCATGCCTTGCAATCGCCAAGTGGAAGAAATGATGATCTTGGCATCAC
>UMFV01001332.1_pt1 | contig 10997 bp, 10 predicted proteins | sample 1965101 | NCBI WGS metagenome assembly UMFV01 (sample SAMEA4836055, study PRJEB28245) | human gut metagenome | biome: gut microbiome; material: fecal sample | place: Denmark | collected 2008 | reverse complement strand
GCACCCGCCCCTGCGATTCCGTTACCGGCACTCGCTGTACACGGTGTGCGCCGGACTCAAATTTTAATTTGGCAAAAACATCTTTGCCGGTGATTTTGGCGGTTGCCTGCTTGTAGCCGCCCAGGCCGTTTTCATCCACGTCAATGGTTTCAAATTTCCAGCCCTGCAAAGCCGAATAGCGTTGATACATTTCAAACAGCACGGTTCCGAACAAAGCGGCTTCATCACCGCCGGTGCCGGCACGAATTTCGAGAATCGCGTTTTTTTCGTCTTCGGCATCTTTGGGCAGCAGAAGAATTTTAATCTGCTTTTCCAGTTCCGGCAGCTTTTCTTTCAGCTCGTAAAATTCGGCTTCGGCCATTTCGCGCATTTCCTTATCCAGCGAGGAATCATCCATCATCGCCTTGGCATCGGCCATATTTTTTTCGGCATGATTATATTCATGTATTGCTTCTACTACCGGGGTTAAGGCCGCCAATTCCTTATTCATGCGCACCAAATCGTCGGCACCGACGTCGGGAGAAGACAGCAAAGCCGAAATTTCATCGTGGCGGCTTACCACATTCGCCAGTTTTTCAGCAAAAGAGGCCATTAATTTATTTCCTTTTCAATATTATTCAAAGCAACGGTTTTCTGCTCGCCGCTGTCGAGGTTTTTAACGGTAACTTCACCGTTTGCCAGTTCGTCTGGTCCGACGATTACCGCTGCAAACGCATTTGCCTTATTGGCTTTTATCATCCGCTTTTTCATATTGCCGCCGTAACTCTGGTCAACGCTGAAACCGGCTTTGCGCAGACGATAAGCAATTTCGACGGCCTGCAAATTAACATCTTCGGTTACCGGAATAACCGCTACCGGGCGCGGCAACGAAACATCGGCTTCAAGCAACATGCTTAAACGCTCGACCCCGCAGGCCCAACCGATGCCGGCGACTTTGCCGCCGCCCATCTGTTCGACCAAACCGTCATAGCGGCCGCCGGCCAAAACCGTTCCCTGAGCGCCCAGCTTATCGGTCACCAATTCAAAAACGGTGTGGGAATAATAATCCAGCCCGCGCACCAGACGGTTATTGACGCGGTATTTAATACCCAATTTATCCAATCCGGTCAAGACCTGATTAAAGAAAGAAGTCGAGGCTTCATTCAAACTGTCTTTATACAACGGTGCATTTTCGACTACTTTTTTATCGCAGTCTTCTTTGGAATCAAGCACGCGCAGAGGATTTTTTTCCAGGCGGGCTTTGCTGTCCTCCGACAGCTCATCATAGTGTTCCTGCAAATAAGCCACCAGTTTGGTACGATAGGCATCACGGCTTTCCTGGTCGCCCAAAGAGTTAATTTCAACAGTCACACTGCCGGCCAGGCCTAATTTTTCAACAAACTCATAGGCCATGGAAATAACTTCAATATCCGCCTGCGGATTTTCGACACCAAGAAGTTCAACGCCAAACTGGGTAAACTGGCGCTGACGCCCTTTCTGCGGACGTTCGTAACGAAACATCGGCCCGGCATAATAGAGTTTTACCGGAAGGTTCTGCTGCATCCCCTCAGAGATAAACGAACGGACAACACCGGCGGTACCTTCCGGACGCAGGGTCAGGCTTTCGCCGCCGCGATCCTGAAAACAATACATTTCTTTGGTTACGATATCAGAAGTGTCACCGAGATTGCGGGAAAAAACTTCGGTAAACTCGAAAATCGGAGTTTCAATTTCTTCAAAGCCGTATTTCTCGACAATTTCGCCACCGGTGGCAATCACTTTTTTGGTTTTGCGCTTTGCCTCGCCATAGAGATCATACGTACCGCGCACATTTTGAATTTTAGCCATTTTAACTTACCTTTGCTTCTACCAGACGAACCAGTTCGTCAACAATATTTTCACTTTTTACTTTGTGGTCGGGTTTGCCGCCGACATAAATCATATTCTCGCCGCCTTTGCCGCCGCAGACGCCGAAATCGGCATGAGCGGATTCTCCGGGGCCGTTCACCACGCAGCCCATTACCGCAAGGGTCAGCGGTTTGGTGATATGAGCCAGTCTCTTTTCCAGTTCTTCAACGGTTTGTTGGACATTATACCCCCGGCGGGCGCAGGTCGGGCAAGAGATTATCCTTACTCCCCGATGTCGGAGATCCAACGCTTTCAAAATTTCATAACCGGCTTTGACTTCTTCTTCAACATCGGCCGTCAGGGATACGCGCAGGGTATCGCCGATGCCGCTCATCAGCAGACTGCCGATACCGATTGCCGAACGCACGGTTCCGGCACGCAGACCGCCGGCCTCGGTTACGCCCAAATGCAGCGGATAATCGCAGGCTGCCGCCAGTTTCCGATAAGCGTCAATCATCATCAGGGTATTAGAAGATTTAACGCTGATTTTAAATTCGAAGAAATCATTATCTTCCAGCATTTTCGCCTGTTCCAAAGCGCTTTCGACCATGGCGTCGGCAGTCGGTTCGCCGTATTTTTCCAGCAGGCGTTTATCCAGCGAGCCGCCGTTAACCCCGATACGAATCGAGCAGCCGTTTGCCTTGGCCGCTTTGACAACTTCTTTTACGCGGTCGGCTCCGCCGATGTTGCCGGGATTAATCCGCAGGCAGGCAGCGCCGTTATCTGCCGCCAGCAGTCCGAGACGGTAATCAAAATGGATGTCGGCCACCACCGGGATACCAACGGCTTTGGTTATCTCTTTCAAAGCCCGGGCAGAAGCTTCATCCGGACAGGAGCAGCGGGTGATGTCGCAGCCGACCCGTTCCTGACGCTGAATTTGTTCAACGGTTGCCTTAACATCGGATGTCGGCGTATTGGTCATAGACTGAACCGAAATCGGGGCATCGCCTCCGACGGCAACTTTTCCTACCATAATCTGACGGGATTTGCGACGAATTATTTTTTCCATTTTACAGTCCTTTTCTTTGTTTTGCGGCGTTTTCAATTTTTCATAAATAAAAGGAAAATAGCAAGCGGGCAACCTGCTATTTTCCTGAATATGAAGACGGGCTAATGGTTTGCGTCAAGAAACTTGTCGAGTGCAATACCGGTTTTCTTGGCGGCAGAAACAACCGGCACGACTTTGCCGTCAATCAGGACTTCTACCGCGTCCACCCGGCCGACGGAAAGAATCTTGCCGCTGCCGGCAGGAACTTTGTAAGTGTCACCCGGCTGGAGCACCTTGCTGATCCACAGTTTGTCCTGGTCTTTAACTTCAACCCAGGTTTCTTTGTTAATCTTCAAAAGAACGCGGGAACCGGCCTTGGTATCAACCACGGGGGCTTTTTCGGCTTCGGCTGCGGGCTGTGCCGCTTCCGCCGGGGCAGGAGTTTCAACTGCCGGTGTTTCCGGCTGAACGGCAGGAGTTTCCGGCTCAACAAAGCTGGCTTCGCTGACCGTTACCTGCGGCGAAGATTCAACCGGAGCAGCCGTCGTCACATCAACGACGGCAATTTCATTTTCATCTGCGGGAGGAACAGTTTCGTCCAAGGTGGCAAAATCTTCCACCTGAAGAGGAAAATCATCCGCCGGCGCGGAAACATCGGTCAAGACTTCCTCGGCAACAGGTTCTTCAACGACGGCATTCTGACTCTCGTTATAGGCAAACCAGGCTGCATAGAGCAGAGCAACGGCAGCCAGACTGATTAACAGATATTTTTTGTTGGGAACGGTCGCTTCGGCCTGAGGTTCAAGCACATAAAGGTCATCAGCCTGAGCATTGGCATCGGTCTCTTCCTTAAACAGCTGAACCACGCGGGCAGAATTCAACCCCAGAAATTCAGCATAAGTACGGATAAAACCAACCCCGTACGGCGGTTCGGGAATTTCATCATAATTACTGCTTTCAATGGCTTCCAGATAAGCCGGACGAATATAAAGCTCTTTGGCAATATCTTCGATTTTAAGGCCTTTTTTTAGGCGTGCATCATGAAGCATGCCGCCGACTTTTCCCTCATTCTCAGACATTTTTTCCTTTACGTCGGACTGAGCGGCGGGGGAAGCATTTTCCGCAGCGGTGTCTTTTTCTTTTCTGATTTCCTTTTTCACGGTTTTATCCCTTTAATGTCATTAAGTATGATTTGCGAATCTGCCGGTTATTGAACCACAGTTTTTAATAGATTTCAATACCATGGTCATAAGCATAGGCCATTAATTGCGGACGTAAAGTCCTTTTTTGAGATTTCAATAAACTTTTCACATAGTCACTGACTTCGGCGGCATTGACCGAACGAATCATCGACTTAACCCGGCCGTAAGACGACCCGGAGGCCGAAAGGTTGCGGTAGCCCAGCCCGATGAGCGCCATGGCCTCAATCGGATTGGAGGCCATTTCGCCGCAGACGGAGCAATAAACGCCGGCGGCATCCGCCTTGGCGACAATATCGCCCATCAGCTTGAGAAAAGGCGAAGAAAGAACGTCATAACGTTCGGTCAGGCGCGGATTGCCGCGATCGCAGGCAAAGGTAAACTGCGCCAGATCATTGGTGCCGATGGAAATGAAGTCGGCCTGTTTCAAAACGTCTTCCAACTGGAAAACGATTGAAGGCACTTCAATCATCAGGCCGACATTAACTCTGGAAGGGATGGGCGTGCCGCGGCGTTTTTCCTTTTCCAGTTCAATCAGCAGCGTTTCTTTGGCTTCTTCAAATTCCGAAACATCGGAAATCATCGGAAACATAACATTCAATTCTTTGCCGGCTGCGGCGCGCAGAAACGCACGCACCTGTTTGCGCAGAATTGCCCGACGGTCAAGCGTAATGCGAATCGAACGCCAGCCGATGGCCGGGTTCTCCTCACCCATGGCGCTCCAGTAAGGCAACAGTTTGTCGGAACCGACATCAAGGCTGCGGAAAATAACCTTTTTGTTGCCGGCGCGATCCATCAGTTCCTTGTAATAGGAAATCTGACGTTCCACATTAGGCATCACATCAGAAGCCATAAAAGGAATTTCGGTACGATACAGACCGATGCCGTCGCAGTTGGTGGTTTCGATATAGTCCAAATCAAAAGACAGGCCGACATTGAGATATAACCCGATACGCACGCCGTCAAGGGTTTTGGAGGGAAGTTTTTTCAACTCGGCCAAACGGGCCAGCAGCTTTTGCTTTTCGGCAATTTTGGCGCGGAATTTTTCCAGCACGCTTTGGTTCGGATTGATATAAACATAACCTTCGTTGCCGTCAACCGCCAGATTGTCCCCGGTTTTAATATCGTTAAACACGCCTTTGATTTTGGCAATAACCGGAATATTCAACGCTTTGGCAACAATGGCCACGTGCATGGTCGGCGTACCGTCTTCAATAATCAAACCGCGGATTTTGTTATAGTCATAATCCATCAGATCCGCCGGTCCCATGGTTTGGGCAACGACGACGATGTCCCGGCTGTTGACAACCTCGCAGGCCCGGCAATAATCGCCGCTGAGATAGTTTTGCAGACGATCGGCCACATCGCGCAGGTCGTGCAGACGCTCTTTGAGATATTGGTCATTCGTGGCCGACAGACGGTTCCACATGTCTTCATAAGCGCGCTCGACCGCCGCTTCCGCAGTTAAGCCCGAATTAACATTGTCGGCAATTTTTTTATACCAGCCTTTGTCTTTGGCAAACATCCGATAAGCATCAAGAATGTCAACATGTTCGCCGATGCCGAGTTTGGTGGCGTTCAGCTTTTCATCCAGGTCGGCGTTCATCTGCCGGTGGGCGGTTTCCAAACGCTGCAGTTCTTTTTCTTTGTCTTCGGCAAAAATTTTGCTGACAGCCTGACGGCGGCGGTGAATAATCGCCTGTCCCAGCCCATAGCCTTTGCTCAGGCTGATTCCCTTGATGCGTTCCCGTGCGGTCAGTCCGCGTTCTTTAATCAGCGTTTTTTTATAATTGGAAACCTCTTCGGAAGAGAAAACCTCAGACAAAACCATGGCAACGGTTTCCAGAATTTCGATTTCAGTCTGCGAATATTCGTGAACCTCTTTTTTCTGCACGACCAAAACGCCGATGGCCCGGTTCCAGCGAATCAGCGGAACGCCGAGAAAGGCATGATAAGCATCTTCCCCAAGTTCGGCTTTGTAGGCAAATTTCGGATGTTTGGCAGCATCGGCCGATGATAAAGAGCGGTTGTTTTTGGCCACTTCGCCGATCAGCCCTTCACCGAAACGGATAGTCAGCTTGTGTTCGGCAGTTTCGTTCAGGCCGTATGAGGCAAAAAGCTCCAGATAATTGTCATCGACGGCAAAATAAACGGAAGCCGCGTCAGAAGAAGTCTGCTCGGCAATAATACGGATGATTTTAGACAGCTTGACGGGGACTTCATCGGGGTTTTCAGTAACCTGACGCAATAATTTCAGAATGTCCATAGCCTGGTTAATGGCGGGTGACTGCATAATTTTATCCAATTGCCTAAAAAAAATTCAACTTGATTTTTTATATAATATCTATATCTTTTCATCAAGAATAATCTTATTTTATTTTAATAATTAACAGAGAAAATTATGAGTAACAATTATCAAAAAGGCGACCGCGACACCAGACCGTGGGGAACATGGGAAGTTCTGGACGCGGGCGACGGTTTCTGCGTTAAAAGAATCTGCGTAACGCCGGGAAACATCCTTTCCCTGCAGTCACACAACTTCCGCGACGAGCACTGGATTATCATCAAAGGCGAAGCCGTTGTCACCCTGGGCGAGGACAAGCTGTTCAAAAAAGCCAATGACGCCGTCTTTATTCCGGCCAAAACCAAACACCGGATTCAAAACGACACGAACGACATGATGGAATTCATCGAAGTTCAAACCGGAGACAATCTGGACGAGAGCGACATTATCCGTTATGAGGACTCTTACGGACGAGCCGGCAAATAACTGGCCGCCCGCAAGAAAACAAACAAAATAAAACCTCTGCTTTGCCGCAGAGGTTTTATTTACGGGAAAAGCTTCAGGGACGGCGCTCCCACAATTCGTTAAACAGCGGGCTGCCGGACTGATCCATCCATTCAAACATAACCATTTCACGGGTCACCACGTCCACACCGTTGCGCAGCAGACGCTGAACGCCCATAACGCTTTGCATGCCGTTGCGCGATGAACTGCTGTCAGCAACCACAAAGACATTATATCCGGCCTCGGCAAAATCAATCGCCGTCTGGAGCACACAAAGGTGCGTTTCCAGTCCGGCAATAATCAGCTGTTTTTTGCCTGATTTTTCGATAGCGCGGCGGATATTGTCATTTTTGTAGCAGGAAAGCGTATCTTTTTCAAAATAGGCACCGTCATCGCCCAAAACATTTCGCAAATCAATCATGGTCGGGCCGAACTTGCTGCGATCCTGCTCGGCAATCAGAAAGGGGATACTCAGTTTTTTGGCAACATTCAGCAGCGACGCGCAGCCGTTGATTACTTCGCGGGGGCTTTCCTGCGCCGGGGCTAAGTTCTCCTGCACGTCAATAATGAGCAGGATTGAATCGTTTTTATTCATCAACATGGCAGTGACTTTCATTTATGGTTGACTAACTTTATAAAATACATGATACTGCAAGAAATTAAAATAGACCAGAAAAATAAGAAGAACTACCATGAATTTTTTAGAATTAGGCTTAAGCCCCAAGACTGTACAGGCCATTGACGAATTCGGCATCACCGAACCGACGACGGTTCAGGCTGACGTTATTCCCTCCATTTTACAAGGAAAAGACGTTTTTACGATTGCTCCGGCCGGCTGCGGCAAAACGACGTCTTATGTCTTTCCGCTGATTGATTTGATTTCCGACGGCAAAGGCAAACAGAGAAACATTCTGATTATCACCGCCGATTCAGAGCAGTCGGTGGTTGCTTCCGACCGGATGGCGATTTTCAACAAATATCATGAAATCAACGAAGCGACAATTAAGGATAAAGACGAAGACATTGACAATGAAGCCAATGTAATTATCGGGTCGCCGGATTTGCTGGTGGAACTGGTCGGCAAAGACAAGCTTGACCTGACGAAAACCAATATTCTGGTGGTGGACGACATTAATTTAATCAAAAAGAAAAAACAGCTGGGCAATCTGGAAAAAATTCTGGAAATTCTGCCGGCAGACAAACAGAACATTGTTTACACCAACCGCCGCTCCAAAGAGACACAGGGCATTTTGGACAAGATTCTGAAAGCGCCGGAAGAAATCAAAGTTGACAAAGCCAAAGAGCAGGAAGCCGAAATGACGGCGCAAAGCGCGGTTCCGGCCAAAGCGGCAAAAACTTCGGGCAGCAGCCACAATCGCCAGCCGGTTGCCGACAACGAGGCTTTGGAACTGGTGAAAAAATATAACAGTTTTAACGGCAAAACTCCGAATTTTTTAATTAACAAAGGCTTGGTGGTTAATATTGATTAATAAAAAAAGCACCTTGAAAGGTGCTTTTTTTATTACTTATTTTACCAGGGAATGTTTGTCCCCTGAATGCATTTGCGGGAATCCTGCGCGCAGGTTTCGGTGCGGTTCAAATCGTGCATCCGGTGGCGTTTGGGCGTAAATTCCCCGGCTTCGACACACCCCCACAACAACAAAAGTGCAAAAAAGGCAAATATCTTTTTCATCCGGTTTCCTTTCTAAAAGATGAGACGGAAGCAGGTATAGACAATCAAAAGCATCATCAGGCGGGCAATATGGCGCAGCCAGGGACTCCGCTCATAAGCGGCCGCGCTCCGCCAGACGGCCAGCACCATTGAAATGTTATAGGCCACAAAGACAAACAGACTGGTGAGATAGCAGACGGTGTAAACGACGATGCCGGTATCCATGGTAAGCGGATTGAAATAAACCGTAAAATATTTATAGATGCTGACCCCGGCCAGTTTAGGCGCCAGCAGGCTGCCGAACAGCTTGACGACAAACAGCCCCAAGAGCGTTCCCATGACGCCGTATTTCCAGAAAGTATCACGCAGGCCGAACTCACCGGCAATTAATTTTTTATACATATAAAAAAATCCCACCGTAAATGACACGTTTATTGCCTAGTATAGTGGGATATTTTTGCAAATAAGGCAAGAAAATTATCTGACTTTTTAGCAGTTCGCCACATTGACGGCCAGACCGCCGAGCGAGGTTTCCTTGTATTTGTTGTGCATGTCGCGCCCGGTGTCAAACATGGTTTTAATCACGCTGTCGAGCGAAACGACGTGCTGGCCGGTTCCGCGCAGGGCCAAACGGGCGGAATTGACCGCTTTGATAGCTCCCATGGCATTGCGCTCGATACAGGGAACCTGAACCAAGCCGCTTAACGGGTCGCAGGTCAGTCCGAGATTGTGTTCCATGGCAATTTCGGCAGCATTTTCAACCTGTCTGTTGCTGCCGCCCATTGCGGCAACCAAACCGGCGGCAGCCATGGAGCAGGCGACACCGACTTCGCCCTGGCAGCCGACTTCGGCGCCGGAAATGGAGGCATTGGTACGATAGAGGCTGCAAATTGCCGAGGCGGTCAAAAGGAAGACTTTCACGCCTTCATCTACTTTATAAGGTGATTTGACATGGGCAAAACGCTCATAATAGCGCATGACGGCAGGAATAATTCCGGCCGATCCCATGGTCGGTGCGGTTACCACCTGGCCGCCGGAAGCATTTTCTTCGGCAACGGCGAAGCCCCAAAGATTAATCCAGTCAATCATATCCAGCGGATCATAATCATTGTTGATAAATTTTTCTTCCAGCCGCTGATAAAGTTTGTGAGCACGGCGTTCAATGTTCAGACCGCCGGGCAAAATGCCCTGAGCTTTCATTCCGCGCTCAAGCGAATGCTGCATCACCCGGTTGATTTTGGCTATGCCCGCTTCCACTTCTTCTGCCGGACGCAGAGCCGTTTCATTGGCCATAACCAATTCGGCAATGGTCAGATTATGTTTTTCGCAAAGCGTCATCAACTGACTGCAGCTTTCAAAGTCGTAGGGCACCTTATAGGGCTCGCGTTCGCTGCGGGAAGCCATTTCATCCTGACGGGCAACGGTTCCGCCGCCGACCGAAAAATAGACCTCATTCAGCAAAACCCGGCCGTCAGCGTCCAGCGCTTTGAAACGCATGCCGTTGGAATGTTCGGGCAGAAATATTTCCTTTTCAAAAACAACGTTTTTATCCAAATCGAAAGGAATGGCACGCTCCTGCCCGAGGTGGAGAATTTTATCGCGTTCGACGGCATTAACATAAGGAATTTCAGGGTCGATGGCTTCGGCCTCCAGGCCCATCAGCCCGTAGACAATTGCCTTGACCGTTCCGTGACCGAAACCGGTCAGAGCCAGAGAGCCGTATAAGGTTACCTCAACTTTGGCAACTTTCTCGAACAGATTTTCTTTACGCAGGTTATCCAGCCAGCGTTTGGCCGCCCGCATCGGGCCGACAGTATGCGAACTCGACGGGCCGACCCCTATCGAGAAAATCTCAAAGAAGCTGTAATACATATCTAAAAATTATCCTCAATCCATATATAGTTTTTAACGCCGAGCTCGTTTTGAACTTTGGCAATATACTGGGATTCTTTACCCCATTTGGTATATTTATCAATAAAAGCTTTGGCTTTTTCCGACGATTTTGACAACTGGACTTCAATCGTCTCTTTCAGCATGGCGTAAACAACATCATGGAACTTGTCAAAATTGATGTGCAGCTTATGCTCATCATCAAACCAGAAGGCTCCGTTATCATGCAGGAAGTTAAAATGAATCAGTTCCCCGACACGATGGGCTTCCAACGGCTGCGCTTTCAGAAACAGGCGGTAAGCGACCCAGGTGGTGTAAATTTTCTTTAAAGTTTCCTCGTCAATTACACCGGCTTTGACATATTCAGGCATAAAGGCGATGGAGACAACGTCGGCCTTTTCTTCTTCAACGGTGCTTTTATAAAGTCCGAGAGCGCGCTGATATTCATTGTCCGGCCCGAGGGAATGCCCGTTTTCGTGGCCGATGACAAACAGGTGATCAGCCTCCAAATCAAAATATTTATGCAGTTCCGGCGCAACCAGACGCTCAAGCAGTTTCCGGTTGCGTTCGGGA
>UMFV01018750.1_pt1 | contig 11124 bp, 7 predicted proteins | sample 1965101 | NCBI WGS metagenome assembly UMFV01 (sample SAMEA4836055, study PRJEB28245) | human gut metagenome | biome: gut microbiome; material: fecal sample | place: Denmark | collected 2008 | reverse complement strand
TGAACGGCTGGTACAGTTGCTAAAAGCGGGCCAAGAACAAACCCGGCCGTGCAGACGCAGACGCCGAGCGATCGGCCTGCGGCCGCTGCCCTGAGGATGTTCCTTCTCTTCATGTCCGCCCTCCCTTTTCATCAGACTGAGGCTTACGACGGGCTAAGGAGACCCACCAAACCATTTTAATTTATTTTGAGTATACGTCAGTATTTCAGTTCAGAATAGGCCTTGGTATACAAGCGGCGTTTTTCTGCGGAGCACTTCGGGATCTGCGCGGGTGGCGGATTTAAGATGATTTTATATAATCATTTTGAGACACTTCGCTTCGCCTGAGCGACTAACCGTTCACCCTGCACCCTGGAAGCCGAGAGTATTCCCACAGGTTGCGCCTGGTCCTCCTCGTCCTTGATGGAGTTTTTTGAGCCTTCTTCATCGCGGCGATATCCGCAAGGCGGAATCCAGGTCCTGAGCGAGCGAGGCTGGAGAAGCTCACGGGCTTTCTGCAGCGCCCGAGTGCAAAACAGATGCTTTCCCCATCAGCGTTAACAAACGGCTGCCGTCGGGGTTTGGGGCATTTCTTAGGGCTCAAATGCCTTTGAGCACCTATTTTTTACCTTTGAATACAAACTGGAATCCCAAAAAGAAGGCCGGCGCACCCTTTTGCGATGCTCCGGCCTTTTTAGCATTGATTGTTTTTTCGTATGGAGGGCGTCAGCGTTTAAGCGGATTCAATCCCACGCCGTCCTGACCGCGCTCAGGCGCCTGCTGCATGCCGCCCCCTAATTTCATCATCTTCTCCAGATCCGTTTCGGGCTTCTCACCCACGTCATCCTTGGGAATTGCCTTGAGGCCGCCTGCCGCGAGCGTCATCTCGATTTGCTGCGTCAGCGCGTCATGGACTTCATTGCCTGCCGGGATCTGCTTTCTCAAACGATCGAAAAGCACGGCCGCATGAGCATAGTCGCCGCGTTCAAAGGCCGCTGCCGCGCCGATCATCAAACCTTTCTGGTGCCAAGGATCGACTGCGAGCGCCTTCTCTGCCATCTCACCGGCCTTCAAAAGATCAGACGGATTAAGCGCAATGGTCAAGTCGGCGAGCTCAGCCCAGGCGTTGGCGTTTTTCGGCGCCAGCCGCACTACGTTTTCAAAGGCGATCGCCGCCTGACTTAAGTTTCCAGTCGCGCTGTACTGCTCAGCGAGGAGCTCCCACGCTTCAAGATTGTCCTTGTTGCTCTGAACGGCTTTTTCAAGCGAAGCCATCGTGCCCTGCATGTCGCGCTCAGACTTCGCCGCCTGCGCAGCCAGGCGAACCTGTTCGACAGCACGCTCATCAAGCGCGGAAAAGTCGCCGTACCAAAGATAAGCACCCACCGCTGTCGCCGGAATCATCACAGCAACCGCCGCTGTCGTAATGAGCGACGTGCGGGCATTGTCCGCGTCTTTGCGCACCTGCGACGGATCGGCGGAATCCTTCGTTTCCTCAGTCTCCTCGAGTACGCGAAGCGCAAGCTCTTCCTCTCGCTCTGCAAATGCAGCCTGCGTCAGACGGCCGGCCGCTTGCTGTTCAACAAGGTGCGCATACTCTTCGCGAAGTCCCGCCAGATTATCAGCCGTGCGCGCTTCTTCAGCACGGCCGCCCTTGGAGTGACCGAGCAGCGCCCAAGCAAAGGTACCCACAACGCCCGCTGTCAGGACGAGCGCAAAAATGCAGAAGATCACTTCGTATTTCATTCTGATGCTCCGCGAGTTTGAACGCCGTTCTTGGGAGAACTTTGCCGGGCAGCAAAGCCGCCGCCGACATATTCGACTTCACCTCTGAGGAAAGCCTTGGCGCAGGCGAGCGACTCTGCAGATGCAGCAAGCCTGCGGGCTTTCGCATCTTCTCGGCGGATGCGCACTATGCGCACCATGCCCCAGAAGGCCAGAAACACGAATGCAATCGGCCCGAGCCATAAAAGCCAGGTCTTAGCCTTAAAGGGCGGCTTAAAGAGAACATAGTCGCCGTAGCGCTCGACCATGAAAGCCACCACTTCGTCATCTGTACGGCCGGCTTTAACCTGCTCGGCCACTTCTCGGCGCAGATCTACTGCCAACTGAGCATTCGATTCTGCAATGGTTTCGTTGGCACAAACCAGGCACCGAAGCTGAGACGCAATGTTGTGCACCCGAGGATTGGCTGCCGGATCAAACTCAGAGGGCTTGGCTTCGGCCGTTTTCAGGTTAGCAAAGGCATCGGCCGAATTTTCAACGGTTCCCAGTGAGGGCGCTGAGTCCAGGAAAGCTGCTGCCGCTTTGGATTTTTCGGTAGCCGTGACGGATCCCATGAGCGGCTCTGCCGCATAGCTTGATGCCGGCGCAGCAAGCATCGCCAAAACGCAGCATGCCGCAGCGGTGCCGGCAGCTGAAATTGCAGCGCGCCTGCCCATTTCCCGCAGCTGAGGCGCTCTGGCCGAACGCGCTGCCATTGCGAGGAGTCCGCCCAGCGCCATGAAGAGCGTACCGATCCAGATGAGCGTCACAAAAGGCTTCACATAAGCGCGCACCACCCAGCCTTCCCCGTCAGGGGTTGGCGAAGCAAGCGACACGTAGATGTCTTCGGTCAGTCGATGAAGAATGGCCGCCTCCGTCATCGTCATGTTCTGCACGGCGTCGTAGTTGCGTTTTTCCGGGAAAAGCTGCTCGAATTCTTTGCCCTGATCATTGACGATCGTCAGCACGCCTTTAGCGGCCGTGTAATTGGGACCGCGGTATTCGCTCCAGCCGTCATAGCGAAGCGTAACGTCGCGCACCTGCACGGTTTGACCCGGCTGCATAGCCGCCCCTCGCTCCACCTGATAAATGCCGTTGGCAGCCGCGCCGAAGATGAGCAGTGCAAGCCCCAGATGGGCAATATGCATGCCCCACCAGGGAAGCGTCTGTCCGAACACACTGCGTTTTTGCGCACGGGCCGTACGGGCGTAGCGCGCCCAGTCGGCAGCGGCGCCGAAGACAATCCAATAGGCGAGGAATGCGGCAAGCGCCATCACGGTCGACCAGGCCCCGAGAAGAACCGGCGTGAGGAGTCCCAAAACAAGCGCTAGAGCAAGCGGCAGTCCCAGCAGACGACCCATGCGGTCCATGCTTTGCGACTTCCAAGCACAGGCAGCCCCCACCGGCACAAGGAATGCAAGCGGCACCATCGCGCTGCCGAAGACGCTCTCAAAGTAGGGCCCGCCAACAGTGATGCGCCCGCCTCCGACCGCATCGAGGAAAAGCGGATAAAGCGTGCCTAAGAGCACAATCGCCATACCCGCGACGAGGAGCAGATTGTTTCCCATGAGGAGCGATTCGCGCGACAGTCCCGAGAAGGACGCCGCCGATGCGACCGAGCCGGCCCGCCAGGCAAAAAGCAGGAAGGACACGCCGATCACAATCACGAGGAAGATAAGAATGAACATGCCTCGGGCTGGGTCTGACGCAAAAGCATGAACACTCGTCAGTACGCCCGAACGCACGAGGAACGTGCCCAAAAGCGAAAGTGAAAAAGTCAGAATGGCGAGGAAAACCGTCCAAATCTTGAAGGCTCCCCGCTTCTCGGTCACCGCGAGACTGTGCATCAATGCCGTGCCTGTCAGCCACGGCATCAGTGAAGCATTTTCCACCGGATCCCAGGCCCACCAGCCGCCCCAGCCAAGCTCGTAGTAGCTCCAGTAAGAGCCGAGGCTGATGCCGAGCGTCAGGAGCACCCATGAAGCCGTTGTCCACGGGCGCATCCACCGCGCCCAAGCGACGTCCAGACGGCCGCCCAGCAGTGCTGCAACGGCAAAAGCAAAAGGAACGGCAAAGCCCACATAACCTAGGTAAAGGAGCGGCGGATGGAAGATCATCCCCGGGTCCTGCAGCAGCGGATTAAGATCCGCACCGGCCTCGGCCGGCGGAAAGAGCCGCAGGAACGGATTCGAAGTGGTGAGGATAAAGAGGTACAGCCCGAAGGTGATGATGAAGAGCGTGCCGAGAATGCGCGCAAGCACGCGTTCAGGCAGATGACGGGCTGAAAGCGCAACAGCAAAAATCCACCACGCGAGCGTCGTCACCCAAAAGAGGATTGAGCCTTCGTGCGAACCCCACACAGCCGCGAGCTTGTAGTACCACGGAAGCGCAATATTGGAATTGCGGGCGACATTCAGAATAGAAAAATCGCTTTCGACAAAGCCCCAGGCCAGAGCGCCGATCGCAATGGTTGCCAGAACGGCAAGACCGGCAGCGGCAGCCATGCCGACGCGCATCCAGCTTCTGCTCGCTAATTCGGCGCCGGCAAGGGTCAGCACACCGCCGACGGCGCTCACCATGAGCGCCAATATAAGGGCATACTGCCCAATTTCTGCTGTCACAGGATGGTCTCCTTCTTGAGGCCGATTGAGGTGCTCTCACGAGCCTGCGGACCTTCTTTTGCTTCGGGGTCCTTGCCGCTGCGTCCGGGCATTTGTCTTTGCGCAGCATGTACGAAAAACGCCGCCCGCTGACCACTCTCACCCGAAAACATCCAGGGAGAACGGCACGAGCGGCGTTTTCGCCGCAGAACGCGATCCAGCCAAAGGCCGGCCGCGATCTCCTGAATCAGGATTACTTGGCGTCCTTCACTTCAGCGCGCAGAACCTGTTCATGAATAAAGGCCTGAACCTTGCGCTGCAGAAGGATATGACGGAGCTCTTCCTTGCGGGCTTCATACTTCGGATAGAGTTCAGCCGGACGAACATCCTCAACCTTCACCACATGGAAACCAGCCGGGGACTGCACCGGAGCCTTATCCATTTCGCCCTTCTTGAGGCCCATGATGGCGCTCGAGAGCTGGCCGGTAAAGACCGAAGCAGAGGTCCAATCGAGAATGCCGCCGCGGTCCTTGCTTTCTTCGTCCAGAGACTTTTCAGCAGCGATCTTCGCAAAGGATGCACCCTTATTGATCTGATCGATGATCTGCTTGGCTTCGTCCTGCGTCTTCACGAGAATGTGACGAACGCGGTATTCGGTCTTGCCCCAGCGATCGCTTTCCTTCTGATATTCGTCCTTGAGTTCCTTTTCGGTAACCGGATTCTTCTTGACGTACTCATTGACGGCATGCTTCATCAGAACCATGTCGGTCATGCGTTCGATGTCATCCTTGACGGCCTGCTGCTTGTCGAGGCCTTCCTTCTTCGCGTACTGGCTCATCACCTTGTACTCGATGACCATCTGGCGCACCTGATCCTCAATCTGAGGATTCGCAATGGCGGCATGAGGATTGGGATTATTCGAGATGGCTTCCGTTGCAACGGCCTCCTGCTGTCCCTTGGTCACGAGGTCGCCATTGACCGTGAAGTCCTTGAATTCAGCCATGGCGGCGCCGGAGGCGACGACGAGAGCAAGCGCGGCGGCAATGGTGGTCTTCATCATTTTTTATGAATCCTCTTTTGTTGGGTCTATTCATGCCTGAGACGGTGCTTCAAAAACGAAAGCTCCCGTCGGTCTGCGGCAATTGGATGAAGGCATTCTGCGCGGGAAAAATTTCCCGAACCTTACAGGAATGACCGTCAAGGCTATGAAATGCGCCGATTTCGGGTTCTTCCGTATATGAAAACAGCTGCTGAGACGACTTTTTTCATAAAGGCATCACCAAACACCTGCCGATACCCGCTCTCCAAAGCGATCCTTCGCAGCCCTTCATACCGTCAAAAACTCTGCGGCAGAAGCCTCAAGCCGTCAGGCAATACCGCAATGAACCGTCAAATCTTTCTTCAGACCGATCCCGCCGTGCATAGACTCCATTTCATCCGCACGGCGACCGCTCGATATTCGAACGTTCGACCCATATCAAAAGAGAGAGAGAGGAACCAACACTATGAAACGCCGCGACATCGCACTGGCAGCCGCACTGCTGCCTTTTGCCTCCATTTTTGCGGGCAGCACCGCTTTTGCCGCTGATGCCGGGAATCTCAAGAAGCTCCGTGTCGGGGTCACTGCCGGCCCGGCAGCCGAAATTCTCGAACAAGTCGTGCCGCTTGCTAAAGCCAAAGGCCTCGACATTCAGATCTTTGAATTCCAAGACTACATTCAGCCCAATGCAGCCCTCGATTCGGGTGACCTTGACGCCAATATCTTTCAGACCATTCCGTTTATGGAGCAGACCATCAAAGACCGCGGCTACCACCTGAGCGTCGCCGGCAAAGGGTTCACGCTGCCGATGGCCTTCTATTCGAAGAAAGTGAAGAGTTTTGCCCAAGCGCCTAAGGGCGCCACGGTCGGCATCCCGAACGATCCGGCCATGGGCGGCCGCGCGCTTTTCCTGCTGGAAAAGGGCGGCGTTATTAAGCTGCGCAAGGGTGTGGGCTACACGCCTTCAGTGCTCGATATTGTTGAAAATCCCAAAGATCTCAAGTTCGTTGAACTCGAAGCCGCTCAGCTGCCGCATTCTCTCAATGACCTGACGATTTCGGCCGTTAACGGCAACTACGCCTATGTTGCCAACCTCAATCCCACGCGTGACGGCATTCTGGTCGAAGATGCCGATGGTCCCTACGTCTGCAACATCGTCGTAAACACAAAGGATCTTGGACAACCCTGGGTGAAGCAGCTCGTTGAAGCCTATCAGCAGCCGCAGATTGCCGCCTGGATCAAGGAAAAGTACAAGGGCATTGTCATTCCCGCCTTCTGAGCTAAGAAACGCATCCGCTTTTCAAATGGATTAGCGGGCATCTCAGCAAAATCGGCCGCCTCTTTGAGCACGAGAGGCGGCCGATTGATTTCATTGGTTTCAGACTCAGCGCCAATTGCCGAGCACTGCGGTAATCAGATTGGCCCACGTGTCGTAAAGCGTAATCACCGCACCTTCATCAAAATCGACAGCGGGTTTCAGAGCACTCGAAGAGAGTGCGCCGCCGACGAGGAAATACCCGCCTTTGCCGCCCTGCTCCTGCACACGGCGAATGAGGAGCGTACCGTCGTCAGAATAGTCGCAGTTCCATGTCGGCAGCACTTTGCTGCACCCGCGGGCCCGACGAGCACAGACGGTAAGCAGCTGAGTGGTTGACGCCTCGGGCTGATAGTCGATAGCTTCGCCCACAATGCGCTTTCGGCATTCCACCCCAAAGCTCATGGCAGCACCCTGTGCGCGCGTGAGCGCCTCGGCGGTCAGATCGCGATTGATCTCTCCGGTTTCGCCGCGTACCTCTACTTCCATCCAGGCGTGAGAAGGCACAATGTTGCGGCCTTCGCCAGCATGAAGCTGCCCCACATTGACGCGCGTCATACCATCTGCATGCCGCGGCAGCGCCATGATGGCGAGCGAGGCAGCCGCTCCTGCCAAGAGCGCATTGCGGCCGGTCTGCGGGTGCGAACCGGCATGCGACGCACGGCCAGTGAATTCAAAGTCAATCTTGGTAGTGGAAAGCAGCCGGCGCGGAGCAGCCACAACGGTGCCGAGTTCGAGTTCGGGCGCGATGTGCCCGCAGATAATCATGTCAACGTCATCGAGCACGCCGGCCTGAAGAATCGGATAGGCACCGCGGGAACCTTCCTCTGCCGGCTGACAGATAAAGCGGATGCGGCCGCAGAGCCGTTCGGCATTGGCATGAATGAATTTAGCGAGTCCGATGGCAGCCGCCTGGTGTCCGTCATGGCCGCAGGCATGCATCACACCGCGGCGAATGGACGAAAAGCCGTCCCGATAAGGCAAATGCGCAAGCGATTCGGGCTCCTCAACCGCTATACCGTCGAGCTCAACGCGAATGGCCAGCGTACGGCCCGGACGACCCGTGTCCCATTCAGCAATGAGACCGGGATAATCGCCCATGCGGCGCATCAGTCCGGCAGGAACACCGTTCTGCATGGCAAAAAGCCGGCCTTTTTCAACTTCAGCGGCATCGCGCCCGCGCACGAACTGCGGGGAAATGAAGTCCGGACCATAGGTAATCTTGAAGCCTTCCGTCTCAAAAGCCTGCGCCAGACGCGCCGTTGAAATGAATTCCGCCCAGCCGATCTCAGCGGTGCGGTGAATCTCACGACGAAGCGCCATCAATGCGGCTGGATCCACGGGATCCTGCCAGCCGGGGAGCAGATGCGGCCGATCAGGAGCCGCCGCGGTACGCATCGCGAGTGTCTCGGCCTGCGGGACACTCCTTAAAGAAGAAGAACCAACCGCGGCAGCCGAGCGTTTCCGCGGAACGGTTTTCAGAATACTTTTATTTTTTTCGGGCGAGGCGGTGGATGTCATTTTTATGTGTTGGGAAATATCGACGCCGCGCCGAGTCGCGTCTTAGTCGAGAGAGTTAGGTGCTTATGCGTATTTTCTAGGTCCTTATTCTACGCTGTCGAACGAATTCTTCCAACACATTTTTTTAACTGAACGCCTGGCCAGGCAATGCGAAATTCCCTGTGTGACAATGAGATAAGGTCATCATTGATCACCAGCGAAAGTAAACATAAGCTCAGCAAAAATACGCAAATCCCGCAAAATGTGCGCAGGTTTGCATAGATGACAGGTCTTCAGCATGAAGACCGCTGCCTAAACCTAAGTGCTCAAGGCTCGACGTTGTCCACCGTGAACGATCGAGCTGTCAGCGAGCCGCGCCGAGACTCCTTCATTTTGAGTTCCCATACTCGGCCTTCAGGCAAGTCTTTGGGCGTCATAAAGCGCTTCACCGACTGCCCGCGGGCATCTGGGCGCGCCCCTCGAACAATAGTGTCCACCATTTCCAGAACGGGTTCGGGCAGCTGAGCTGAAAGCGTGAGCTCTGTCTCGGGAAGCTTGCCGCCCGAGCGGCGGGCTTCAAGAACGCCTGAAGCCGAAGTTTTCTGGGCGCCCTTGGGTCCGGATCTGAAACCGAACTCCGTGAGTTCAAAATGCATCGGTCCGGCAGCATCGAGCGTTTCCTCAATGCTTTCGTCGTCAACTGCACCGAAAAGCTTGAATGGGACATCAGCCGCCTTCATCTTCATGCGGAAGTCTTCAGCATCCAGATGGCGCTCTAAATCTCCCTTGTGGTTCGTCACTTTGAGCGTCGCTTTTTGAGCAAAGGCGCTGTAGCTGCCGTCAAGGGCCTCTGCCGGCGTCGGATCCTGATGCGCCTGAGCAGAGAACTTCCGCATCAAGACCTTAAAGATCCCGCGCCAGTCACCCGAAGAGAAATCCAGCTCGTCGGCTTTAAGTTCCGCTTTTTCCACATACCAGAGCGCTCGCTCTGAGGATTGGCTGTCATCGGCCGCATCAGCAGGAAGAGTCTCATCCTTCGCGTCAGCTTTGGGCAGCGCCACCGTTGGGTCAGTTTTGAGGGCGATGCCGTCAAAGGCCGCACGCGTGAGCCGTACTTCAGAAATATTGGCTGCCGGATCCGTAAGACTCACCAACAGCGCTGGGGCCGTGCAGACTGTAGAGAGAGACCCCTGCTTAGGGAGCTTTAATGCGCACTCCAAGGGCTTTGGGGCGGCAAGTCGCCAAGAAATGGGGCCTACACCGGGCTTCACGAAATTGAGCCGCATGTCAAAGGGCGCAGCGCTTGCTGCAATTTTCAGTGCAGCATCGAAAACCGAGCGACTCCAGCGAATGGAAAGACGCGGATGGGTGCCTTCGAGCATTTTGAGCAGCTTGGCACTTCCCGTCGTTGCATTGAGGACAAAAATATCGCCTGTTAAGCCAAAGGGGCCAAAGTTGGCCGTGACATCAAAGTCAAGCGTGAGCGGCGGAGCTGAAGGGTTGTCGGAATATAGACTCGAAGCAATAGTGAAGTGAACGCGGTCTCTTCGGCTGAAGATACCGTCATCCATCCGATCTCCCACGGCGAGCACGCCTTCGGCCAAAGCCCCTGGCGTGAGCAGACTCCCCATAAATTCGTCATACTGAGCTTTCTGCCAGCCAATGAAAGCTGCCTCAGCACCCAAAATGACAACTACCGCCAGAGCAGCTGTTCGCGAGTGAGCACAGATAAATCCGTAGATCCGTTGCATTCAGGCCCTTCAAGGAGTCTTTCTCAGTGACGCACCATGCACCCTAGTGTTGGGAATCTTACGCGAGCTGCGACCGGTTGTCGTATTTCACTGCCGGCCGTTGCCGGCAAAGAGGTAAGCAATGTTTGCTTAAAAACGACACGCGTGTCAACAGCCATATGTTATGGCTTGAAAATAACGTCGGCAGAGATTCCCCCGCATAGAGACTTTTAAAGCGGAGAATCATCTGCCGACAAACCCTGCGGCGCAGTGATGCGGCCTTAGGCAGCCGCCTTCTTGAGCGGGCAGCGCAGTGCATCAACCGAGAAGCGCCCGGCGCCGGTGAAGAAAAGAACAACCCAGCCGGCAAGATAAAGGTACGCCAGTTCACGCTGAGCAAACGCAGCACCGCCGCCTACCACAAAGAAAACCACAATAAACGTGAAGATGAGCGGCAAGACGGTCAGCCGAGTCCACAGCCCAATCAAAACCAGAATCGAGCAGACCACTTCGGCAAAGATGGCGCCGAGGAGAGCCGGCAGCACACCAATGCCAAGCGGGTCCAAAAAGGAAGTCGACAGCGCGGAGAAATTGGCAATCTTGGCAATGCCGTGCGTGAGCAGCCCGGCCGCGAGCAGTACGCGCAGAAGCAGCAGACCGAAATCGAGCGAGAGCGGTGAGCTCGTAAAGATTTTCTTCATTTGGAAATTCCTTTTAAACAGCAATCGAACCATTTCCGGATGTGAACGCTTGCGGAAACGTTCGATATCAAATTAAGTTCAGCTATACTAGCCGTTGTCTTAAGGGATTTCCCGCTCGTTTTGCAATTGGTTTCCTTTTTAAGTTGACATAGGTACTTTATTGTAGAACGAATTTGTTTACAAAACTGTCAACCTATAGCAAAAGCGCGTTCACTTCCCGCTCTTGGAAATGAACGCGCCTGAAAACGCTGGTGAATGTGTATTCACTGTGTTTTTAAAGTCCCGCTTTCCTGCAGGCTTCAGTCACAAATCGGTTTTCATTTTTCTGAATCTTTTGAATGCGCTGAGCACGCGTGCACTCCCACTGATCGGCGGGATACATCTTGTTCCAAGCTTCCATCAGCTGACGCTGCTGATTGGAGAGTTTATAAACGTCAGCATAGGCCTCAGCCATATAAAGCGTTGAGCGTGCAATCGGCCCGCGGGTATATTCCGG
>UMFV01028678.1_pt1 | contig 11200 bp, 9 predicted proteins | sample 1965101 | NCBI WGS metagenome assembly UMFV01 (sample SAMEA4836055, study PRJEB28245) | human gut metagenome | biome: gut microbiome; material: fecal sample | place: Denmark | collected 2008 | reverse complement strand
ACTATCGGCGGTGGAACCTTAAAATGCAGTATACCAACTATAATCTCAGACCCGTGCGGGCTCCAGGGGAAGACAGAAGTGTGGTGACGATGGCGGCTTACGGGTCGTCTTACCGGATCGCCTCCAGGGCGGATATATATACGGTGTCATTGTCCTACCGGATCCCCGTGAACAAGTGGTTTCTGGACGATATCTGCCTGTACAATGATTTCAGCCTACTCAACAAACGCGTCGCCGGGTTTAATGACAGCCTGGAGAACGTGACGGGGTGTTCTTTGGCGATGGGAAAGGTCTTCACCTACATCGACTATGCCGTGGGGAGGAATCACGCATGGCTTGGCGACGTATGGGACGAAGCCTTTGCCGGTGGAACGGAAGACAACTGGAATGTCAGGTTTAATATAAACATAGGATATTATTTTTAAAGGATTATGGATAAAAATAAAATTGAGATCAAGGATTTGTATTTGATTTTCGGCTCTGAAAGGAACAAGGCTTTCAAGATGCTGAAAAAAGGGAAAAGTAAAAGTGAGATCCTGAAGGAGACCGGATGTACGGTCGCCGTGAACAACGCGAGCCTCTCTGTCCGGGAAGGTGAGATATTCGTGATCATGGGACTTTCGGGAAGCGGCAAGTCAAGCCTGCTCAGGTGTATCAACCGCTTGAACAGGCCCACTTCCGGTGAGATACTGATTAACGGGGAGGATATCGCCGGAGTTCCGGATGAACGGTTGCGTTCCCTGCGCCGGAAGGAGCTGGCGATGGTTTTCCAGCATTTCGGGCTGATGCCCCACTATACCGTATTGCAGAACATCGCTTTCGGACTCGAGCTTCAAGGCCAGGAAAAGAGGGAACGCGAGCAAAAGGCGGCGGAAAGCATGCGTCTGGTCGGGCTGGACGGATACGCCGACCTGATGGTCAACGAGCTGTCCGGAGGCATGCAGCAACGGGTGGGACTGGCACGTGCCTTAGCGAATGATCCGGAAGTCCTGCTGATGGACGAGGCCTTCTCCGCCTTGGACCCGCTGATACGGGTACAGATGCAGGACGAGCTGCTGGCCTTGCAGTCGAAGGTGAAAAAGACCATCGTATTTATCACGCATGACCTGGAGGAGGCTGTCAAGCTCGGCGACCGTATCGCCATCATGCGTGACGGGGAGATACAGCAAATCGGTACCTCCGAGGAGATCCTGACCGATCCCGCCAATAAGTACGTGAGGTGTTTCGTGGAGAACGTGGACCGCAGCAGGATTATCACCGCCGCATCCATCATGGTGGACAAGCCTATGGTGGCAAGGCAGGGAAAAGAGGGACCGGAGGTCCTGATCCGGAAGATGAGAGAACGTAAAATAACCGTGTTGCCCGTAGTGGATCCGGATGGCATACTGGTAGGCGAGGTCCATCTGAAGGAACTTCTCCAATTAAGGAAGGAGCGTATCCTGAACATCGACTCCATCGTAAGGAAAGAGGTACACTCCATCTTGGGTGATACCGTGGTGGAGGACATACTCCCCCTGATGACGAAGACCAACTCGCCCATCTGGGTGGTCAACGAGAAACGGGAGTTCGAGGGAATGGTACCGCTCTCGTCGCTCATTATCGAGGTGACGGGAAAAGACAAGGAAGAAATCAATGAAATCATTCAAAACGCAATAGAATTATGATAAATATAGGAGAATATATAGAAATGGCCGTGGAATGGCTGACTGAGCACGGCGCATCGTTTTTTGACCTGCTGAGTCTGGGAGTGGAAGGTGTTATCGACGGGATACTGTGCGTCCTGCTCGGGATACCTTTTTACATAACCATCGCGATACTCACTTTCCTTGCGTTATACAAGAGTGGCAGGGGGACAGGGATCTTCACCCTCCTGGGGCTGTCGCTCATTTACGGGATGGGATTCTGGGAGGAGACCATGCAGACCCTGGCCCTGGTACTCTCCTCCACCGGCATGGCGCTGCTGCTGGGAATCCCCTTGGGGATCTGGATGGCGGGTAGCGGACGCTGCAACAAGATCTTGCAGCCGGTGCTTGACTGCATGCAGACCATGCCGGCCTTTGTCTATCTGATACCAGCGGTGCTATTTTTCGGACTGGGAACGGTACCGGGAGCCTTCGCCACGATCATTTTCGCCCTGCCTCCGGTAGCGAGGCTCACCGCATTGGGCCTCCGGCAGGTGCCGAAGAACGTGGTGGAAGCCGCCCGCTCTTTCGGGGCCACTCCCAGCCAGCTCCTGTTCAAGGTGGAGCTGCCATTGGCATTACCCACCATTCTCGCCGGTATCAACCAGACCATCATGATGTCGCTCTCCATGGTGGTGGTAGCCGCCATGATCTCAGCCGGAGGCCTGGGGGAAGTGGTCTTGAAAGGTATCACCCAGATGAAGATAGGCATGGGATTTGAGGGGGGTATTGCCGTCGTGATACTGGCGATCGTACTTGACCGGATCACGCAGGGAATGGCTCGAAAAAAACAAAAGGAATGACACATATAATAAAAGACAGAATGATTATGAGAAACAGAACGATACTTTTCACGACCCTGCTGGCCGTCACGATATTCTTCTCGTGCGGTAACATATCCGACAAGAAAATCCGCATCGCCTACGCGAATTGGGCGGAAGGGATAGCGGTCACCTATCTGGCCAAGGAGATCCTCTCGGAACAGGGATACAGGACCGAACTTTTGAATGCGGACATCGCCCCCATATTCACCTCTCTGGCAAGAGGCAAGACTGACGTGTTCATGGACAGTTGGATGCCGGTGACCCATGCCGATTATTTTCAGAAATACGATGGTAAGCTGGAAATCCTCGGGCAGATATACGACAGCGCCCGTATCGGGCTTGTGGTACCTGAATATGTCCCGATCCACACGATTGAGGAACTGGGTGCCCATACCCGGCGGTTTTCCGGGGAGATCGTGGGGATTGACGCTGGTACCGGCATCATGAAATGCACGGAGAAAGCCATCCCTGAATACGGCCTGGATTACAGGCTCATGATCTCCAGCGGTCCCGCCATGACGGCATTGCTGAAGAAGGCCATCGACAAGAAGGAATGGATCGTCGTGACCGGCTGGACCCCGCACTGGATGTTTGACCGCTTTCGCCTGAGGGTGCTGGAAGACTCGAGAAACGTTTATGGGGAGGCCGAGCAAATCCATTCCATCGCTAGGAAAGGATTCAGTAAGGAGCATCCGTTCGCTGCCGCCCTTTTGGGAAATATCCACCTGTCCGATACCGAGATCAGCTCCCTGATGCGGGCCATAGAGGAAACCAGCGGGACCGAGACTAGAGCCGTACGCCAGTGGATGGATGGGCATAGGGATTTGGTAGACAGCTGGATTCCGGAAAAAGAGGAATACAGCCGATGAACATCACGATGGAATGGATGGCTAGGCTGTCCACGGCCCCTCTTTTAGGTAGATCTCCGGCCCCGAAAGGGGAGATCGTTCTAAAGATACCGGTTTCCGCACTCGTTCTCTCGTAGCATCGGGAAGTGCCTCGCTCTCTTGATGTCGGTACTATCATATTTCAGAAGGACCTTGTCCGTTCTAATGCTGTCACCATTGCGTGCATGGAATAAAAAAATACGACACGCTACAAATACGATGAGAGGATTTGTGGTATGATGAGACTTGCACTATTACCGCGAGCGGAATGGCAGAAACCATCAAGAATTATGTCTTATTGTTGATATTACGGACATAACTCGTTCAAAATGACTTTTATCGATAACTAATTGTCTGTTTTATGTAACAAGTGTAACATTTAGCTTTTATAACTTTGCATCATCAAAAATTAACATTATGAACCAAGCGGTTCGGTCGCTAAAAATAATATCAGTGCCAAAATGAAAAAAAGTATTTTTTTCTTCTTCCTGTTATTCAGCTTGCAGTCTTTTTCACAAAGGGTCGCGATAAAGAATAATCTCGTATACGATGCGCTGTTAACTCCTAATCTCTCGCTGGAGTTCTCTCTAGGGGAAAAATGGACCTTGGATACCCAGGTGGGCATGAATTTTTTCTTCTATGAGAACGATCCCACCGCAGATGGATACAAGACAAGGAAATGGAGCCATTGGCTTGTGCAACCCGAGATACGCTATTGGGCTTGCGAGAGATTCAACGGTTGGTTTCTCGGGCTGCATGCGCATGGAGGCCAGATGAATGTCGGTGGGATAAACATCCCTTTTATTCTCCAGAACAAGCATAAAGAGATGAAGGCGCACCGTTATGAGGGCTATTTCTACGGTGGCGGCATCAGCGCCGGTTATCATTGGATCCTATCCGACAGGTTCAGCCTTGAAGCCGCTTTGGGGATAGGGTACGCGCACGTGAGATATGACGAGTTCAAATGTACGGCTTGTGGACAAAGGACGGGGAAGGGAGGGGCCGATTACCTCGGCCCGACAAGAGCCGCCCTCTCTATCATTTATATACTTAAATAAAACAGGCCTTGGGTAAAATAGGTGTAGGATATAAAAACATGAAGTCAATGAGATCGATACATTATTACATAAAGCTGTCAACCGTCTGTGCCAGCCTTGGTTTGACGGCTATATTCACGCAGGCCCAAAAGGTCGTTGGGCGGAACATGTCACCATTACATTGGGGGTATGACGTGAGGGTCAAGCGAAGCGCAGACGGAAAAAGCCTGTGTCTTTCCCTGCATGTGGATGCCATGACCCGGTTGGAGTCACAGGACGCCCTTGTCATCTATCCATCCCTGGTTTCCGCCGATGAGGATGACAGGATTGATTTCGCGCCTGTCAGTGTAGCGGGCAGAATGCGGTATAAGGCCATTACACGGTCGAAGGCTCTCGGCGAAAATTCAAGGACATCACGGTTCGACAATAAGCTCCATCCTTTTTCGGACATAGAGGAGCAGGGCATTTCCCTGCAGGAATCCGTCCCTTTCGAACGCTGGATGGCGGATGGACATGTGATGGTGAGAGAGGAGCTGTTGGGTTGCGTTGGTTGTGGCATACGTGAGAATCAAGGAACCGTGGCTGTTATTGACCTGCCTATTTTCAAGAAAGAGGATTATATGTATGATTTCATCGAGCCAGAGAAGGTGGCATTCAAATATTATAAAGACTCCTTTGACTGCAAGGTCACTTTTCCCGTGGCGAGCTACGAACTGAGAAAAGCCTTCGCCAATAACGGGCAGGAGCTCGCCCGGCTGGAAATCTTCATATCAAGAAGCCTGGATATAAAAGGGGCCGAGTTGAAAGAGGTCCTCATAGAAGGTTTCGCTTCCCCCGAGGGTAAAGCGGAATATAACCGGTCACTGGCGGAAGGGCGTACCCTTGCGCTCTCGAATTACATCTCCGGGAAATATCCCGGACTTAAAAGGGCAGCGACTTACCGGACGGTCGGTGCCGGGGAGGATTGGGAGGGCCTTAAAAAGCTCGTAGGCATCTCTCCCCTGTCCAATAAAGAGGAGTTGCTGTCTATCATAGACCGGTATCCGACGGATACGGAACGGGAATCCGCCATACGTAACTTGGACAACGGCAGGACCTATGACATCCTCTTGAATGAGTTTTATCCGCAACTCCGTCGAACGACCTTTCGTTTCAGTTTCGACGTAAGGGCTTATACCCAGGAGGAGTTACCTGAAATATTTGCCACGAGGCCGGAGTGTCTGAGCTCACACGAGATGTTCCAGCTCTCGGAAATATATCTCATCCGGGGGGAGAGCCCCCTCCCCGTCTTCCAAAAGGCGTACGAACAGTTTCCCGAGGACGTGGTGGCGAAACTGAACTATGCCAACGCCTTGCTAAAATACGGGAAAAAGGCAGACAGCGCCTTACGGGTGTTGAGCGACGTGAGGAACGACAGCCGTGCCCTTTTCCCGATGGCGGTCGCCTACCATATCAAGGGGGACTGGAAAAAGGCGGAAGAATTGCTGAAGGAGGCTTATAAACAGGGGGATGACCGTGCCAAGGTTTTCTATGGCGAAGGCGCTTATGAATAAAGTTAAGACTTTATATAACAATAGTAATTTATTTATTCACTAAACTTTTAAGTTATGAAGGTAAACAAATTTCTTTTAGCGGGTGTTGCGGTCTTAGGTCTAGGCATGACGGCCTGCAATGATGACGATGTTCCTCCGGTAGGGAATCCTGCCGAGGGAAGCACATTCGCTGGAATGTACATCTCTACCATGAAAGATGTCATGACCAAGGGGGTAAATGACAGCCAAGAAGATTACGCGGGTAGAGAAGCGGAGAGCAGACTTGAGACTTTACGGTTTATTTCTCCCGGCAAGACTAAAGACTGGACGCAAGGACAGGCTGACGAGGAGGATAAATTCTGGGCAACGACAGTCACCGGCACTTACACGGTCGCTCCATGGAAAGTCACCGCGGGCTCCCAAGCAATGGCGTTGTTGTTTAACAGGGGAAATCTTGAGCCCAGTATCGCAACGGCCACGAACTATGTGTATGGAAATACGGCTACCGCGGTGGCCGACATCAAGGCTCTCGCCTCGGAAAATAAGTTCGTGATGACCTCGAGCGTCAAGCAGAAAACCATCCAGGACAATATCTCCAAGGAAACAGTCAAGAATGGCACGGGAGAGGCCCAGAATGTATTCTCCTTTGACATGGAACGTGTCGTGTCGCAAGGCATGGTCGCAAAGGGGGGTAATTTAAATGCGGAAACAACGGATGGAAGAGGATCCGTTGATCTTGACAACCTCAAATATACCGCAATCAACGGCGCCGCAAAGACATATCTTTTCCGCAACCATGCGGGAGAGCGTACAATCAAGGAGAGTAACGGGCTTTACGAAAATTTTGCATCCGCCATTGATGACTATGTTGATTTTCAAGATGCCCAAAATCCGAACGGTACAGCCGAGGAGTTTTTGATCCGCCTGGGAAACCTATTGACGACACAAGGTTCACAAGCGACTGATCTTGGCATGTACGCGGCCAAGACGGTCGCAGCAAATGCTACCGAGGCCAAGACTGTAGCGGGTATTTATTTCTTGGAGAATTCCGTAAAAAAGGAGGCGCTCACACCTGAGAATAAAAATTTCGGTTACTACCGCCTGCCTTATGCCAAGGTCTACGCCACTTATACTCCAAAACAGGTATGGGATTGGGACGCGGATCAAGGTAAGTTAATCAGTAAAGACGGGGTAAAGGGCAAGACGTTCTATCGAGGAGAAGGTGATGGGCTTATCTACGCCAGCAAGGAAGCCGCGAAGAAAAGCCAGTTGAGCCCGGATCAAAAAGCTTACACCTATAAAGACGGAAAATGCGCGTACCGCGCGTTGTGGAACCGTCAAACAACCGCTGATGGAAAGAAGGTAGTGAACGCAGATGCTCGTCGTAACAACACCTATCTGTTGACAATTACGGCTTTCCAGGGCCTGGGTATGCCGTGGGACCCTTCCGACCCTAAGGATCCGTACCTGCCGAAGCCCGATCCAGACACTACTGAACCGACAAACCCGGAAAATCCGGATGTCGAGAAAGAAGAGACCTACATGCGTGTCGTGGCCAAGGTACTCCAGTGGAACCTTGTCTCACGTGATGTCGTTCTTGAATGATATTCAGATAAGAGGTAAACTCAGCCAACGATTTCTTACATAACCTTCAAAGAGGGAAGGGGGAGTCTTTCCCCTTCTTTCTCCAATAGACAAATAGTTAGACCTCAAACGGTTAATAATCCCAATTATAAGCTATATCAAATGAGAATCAGAAGCGTACATCCTGCCATATTTATCATGTTGCTGGCCTGTTGCCTTATAGGTTGCGATTCGGCCATATTCGATAACTTGAGTGGTTGTCCGCAAGGCGTCAATTTCCATTTTTACAGCCAGACCCCTTGCGGACAATTTCCCAATTATCCGTCAGATATCAGGCAGGTCCGGGTATTTGCCTTTGACGAGCAAGACGTGCTGGTGGGTGAATTCTCCGACAAGAAGGCGGTTCTTTCGGCGGATTATTCCTTGCCCGCCACATTGCGGCATACGGGGAAGCTCACGTTTGTCGCATGGGGTGGCAGCGACTTGGTGGCCTATGATTTTTCAGGTTTTAAGGAAGGCGTCACGGCCAAGCAGGAGATGTGGGGCGCGCTACGGTTGAAAGACAGAAGGGTCTCTTCAGTCCCTGCGCCTCTGTATGTCGGGCTCGCTTCCGTATCGCTGGAGAACCGGGAGGATATGGGAAGCGTATATGAGCGGGTGTCCTTCAACATGCGGGAACTGACATACCGGGTACATTTTACCATCAAGTCCATCCCCGATCCATTCCCTATGGACGAGAAATTCGTCATAAGGATAGAAGATGACAACGGTGTTTATGACTTTAACGGGCAGATCGCCCTTTGCGAACGTTTTGAGTACGTGGCCGAAGCCACACGTGACACGGAAGGGGTGTTAAAGGCTGACTTTACGCTGATGAAGCTGGAGGAAGGCAGAAACACGCTCGTATCCCTGGTCAACAAGACAACCGGGGAAATCTTTTATACCGCCAATCTGGTGGATGACATCATCATGTTCCGGGGTGATTCGGGCGAACCACCGTATAGCCTGGAGTGTGACCATGATTTTCCCATAACTCTGAAACTCAAGTATGAGAAGAGTACATGGACGCTGGTACAGGCGACCGTCTTGGATTGGAATGTCGTCTCCCGTCCCGTAGAGCTAGGTGCTGATATCATCTCAGGACAGATTTAAGATCCGTGTGGTATCAGAAAGGAGTTGAGATTATTATAAAAAACGATATATAATGAAATACGGAACTGTGATAAGGTTGTTGACAGTGACCTGCCTGGCAATCGTACAATTGACCGGATGCTCGCCTGATACGGAGGATATGAAAAGATCCGTTACGGGTATTCCCATCCGGATCGTGGCGGAAATGAACAAGGGCACGAGTTCTTCCCGGATGACGAAGGCCCCCGTGCGTTCAGAGGGGGAATGGAAGGAGAATTATATCGGCGCGGAGGTATATGAGAAAACCGTCAGGCATGTCCTCCTCTTCGTTTATAAGAACATCGGAACCTCTCCGGAGAAAGTCATTTTCTATTATCCCCAAGGCACTGCCAATCCACTGGCGGGTATAACCGGCATTGACCATTTCGAGATGAGAGAGATGGGAGGAATAAACGTAGGGGACCCCGATATAGCCCTGGACCTGGAGCTGATGGGTGGTAATTATAATTTTGTCTTATTGGTCAATTGCGAATCCGGATTGAAAAAGATCCGGGAAGAGCATATGATTCCGGATCCGAGACTGCTGACGGAGAAAACCGAGATTTTCACGTCCGACGATCTGCAAGGAGAAAACCGGAAGTATCTTCCCATGGTGGGCCAATGTAATTTTCACGTTCCGGACAATATGGGCGGCAATGACAGGGTAACCCTTTCACCTAGCATACTCCTGGAACGCACGCATGCCCGTGTCGAGTTTATCCTTACGACGGTTGATGACGCGGGAAACTACCTGTCTCCCTTGTTACCGCTTTCCAGAGTGACGAAACTCTCCTTGAATAATGAGACCAGCGGTTATTCCGTCCTGCCTTCCGCCGGGGAATATACCGCCACCGGTGGCGGTAACCCGGATATCAGGGGGGTGGACTACACGGGAGATCCCCTGTTGTTACCGGAAAGGCCCAGTTTTCACGAAGGTGCCAACGAGGGCTCCGGAGAATCCGCCTTTGTGGCCAAATGTAAAGGAAGGCTGCTCCCATATACGGGAGAGACACCTCGCTATATCTACGTGGCTCCGGGAGTCTACGGGAAAGAGGAAGCGCTGGCCTTGGTACTATCCATCGATTACCGGACGGGAGACCCCGATGAGACGTACAAGATCGAGCTCCATAACCCGGATCTTGGGCAAGATGACAAGGCGTATTACAATATTCGTCGTAATACCATCTACCGTGTCTTCTCCACGCTGAAAGGGACCAAGAACATGGAGTACGACGTTGTCGTGGATGAATGGGAGGATACGGAGGTGGCCATCCCCTGGTAACAAAGACGCCACTCATGTCATCAAAAAGAGAAACAGTTTAAAGAACAGATACATATGAGAATCAAACATTACACTTTGCTATTCGCTTTCTTGGCGATATTTATGGGAATACCTCTCATACAAGGGTGCAGCGACCCTTTTGATGAGCATGGAGACAGAGGGACGGAAGTACCGGCCAAGGATGGCTGGAGATCTGTCACCATGTCCGTCGAGGGGCTTGGCCTTCGGAATCCCTTGACCCGCTCCCTTACGCCGGAGGGAGAGAACGAGACGGCGGCGGAGAGGATCAGGGTACTTGTGTTTGACAAAGACAATAAGTTCTCATACGAGGCCAAAGTGACATCTTTCATTCCTTCCGGTGACCCGGATGATAAGAAAAGCAAGGGTACCATGACCCTGCTGGCGAAAAATACCCCTTCGGGCAATACCAGCACTTTCGTGATGCTGGCCAATATCGCCGCGTCAGACGAGGCCGGGGCAGAAGAGTGGACCGGAAAAACACGGGAAGAGATTATGGAACTTTTCACATTCTCCATGCCCGACAAGGGGGAATGGAAGGACGGAGAGCTCCCGATGTGGGGAGTCTCGGATCCGGTCAAGGTGGATCACGGTTCCGGCGCCGTTCCAAAACTCGGGACCATCTACCTGATCCGTGCCGTGGCACGTGTAGATGTGGGGCTTAAACTGAGTGACACGTCGGAAGGGGCTTCCACGTTTGACGAGAAAGCCGAGGGCATTGAGGGGATAACACTGACTAAGGTATTTTTTTATAATACCAATACAAAAGGACGGATCTCTCCGTTCGAGAGCGAGACTTATTGGGATCAGGCCAATAGAAAGGCGAAACAGCCTTCCATTCCTGATCCCGCTCCGGCCGTGACAGGAAGGACCGACAAGACATCCGCCATAGTGGATGAGAAAATATTATTGCGTGAAGTCTATGTCCCGGAGGCGGTCAACACGCCGACGGGTGCCACGCAAGGAGCCAACGGAGAGACGCTCCCGGAAGAGGATACGGAAAATTACTTGAGACGCCCCTATATCGTTGTCGGACTGACCGGCGCGGACAAGAGTCGTCCCGACAAGGAGACATTCTTCCGGATAGACTATTTGAAACGTACGGGAACCGAGGCCGACGCGACATACGAGTACCTGCCCTTACTGCGGAACCACCGTTACTTGGTGAACATCACGGAGGTGGG
>UMFV01006426.1_pt1 | contig 11501 bp, 10 predicted proteins | sample 1965101 | NCBI WGS metagenome assembly UMFV01 (sample SAMEA4836055, study PRJEB28245) | human gut metagenome | biome: gut microbiome; material: fecal sample | place: Denmark | collected 2008 | reverse complement strand
AATTAGGAATTGTATAGTTTTTACTTTGTGTTCTGCCTGCCTGCTGTGTACCCTGATTCATTTTTGCGCCAAGTGTTGAAAGACCTTTTCCAACTTTCATTGCATTATCATATGATGAAGTTTTTCCTTTTATAGGATTAGTCATGCCACCTGTAGCTTTAGCCAATCTGTTTGACTTTTGTTGTGCGAGGCTTTGGTTATATGAACCGTTAATTGCTTTTTTAGTGCTTTTTTCAGTTATTTTTTTGCCTGATTGTGCAAGATTATTTAATCCGGCTTGTTTTGCATTTGCAAATGTTGTCTGAACATTACCAAATGTACCCTGTGCTGTTCCGACTGCCTGACCAATAGTGTCTTTATTTTTTACCTGGTTTAATAATTCTTTGCCGTCAACCTGACGATTTTGCATTTGTCCTAAAAGTTCTTCTTTCATCCCGGCTGCAGCTTGTTTCTTAGTCATACCGTCAAGAGCACCTTTTGCTTCTAAATCTTTCGCTGCCTGTTTAGCTGCGGTACCTGCTGCCAACTGGTCTTGAGCATTCTTAACCTGATCGTCTATACCCTTGAAGCTCTTATCCAATTCTTTTGTTCCTTTAGCTGCTGATGCACCTGACTGAATTGCGCTGCCAGCGCTTTGTAATGCTGCTGCAAAGTTTCCGTTTGCAACATGGCAGGCTGTCTTAGTTATATTAGCTGCAGCTGAACCGTAGTTCCCGACTAATTCTGTTACAGTACCGACTTTTTCTGTTACGCCGCCTGCTGAGATTAATGCTGCACCTGCAGCTGCAGTGAACGGGTTAGATGTCATTGCCTGACCGGCAATAATCATACCATGACCGACTTTTTGAGTAATTTGACCAACCTGTGAAACTGTCTGGCTTATATCATCAATTTTTTCTGCTACTTTCAATACTTTATCAGATGTCTTCTGATTAGCTTCAAGACCTTTCTGTTGTTTCAAATAGTATTTTGATTGAGATAAAGTTACTCTGTTCATTGTGGCAATACGTTTGCCTGTAGCTTCCTGAAGTTTTTGTATGTTAGCGCCGCTTGCAGTCATTGCATCAGATTTTTGACCGATTTTTTCAGAAAGCTCCTGAATTCTTTCAGCATTACCGCCGCCTGTTGAGGCTACGGAATTATTCTTTTTAACTCCGGGTTCACTTGCTTCGCCTGCAAGTTTGAGTGAAAATGCACTGTTCTCACCAATTCCAGTGCTGTCTGCTGTCAGGGATTCAAGTTCAGATTGCATTGATGCAATTTCTATTTGTGCATCATTAATATTCTGTGTTTCTTTTAATATTTTAGCCTGATTTGATTGAACTTCTTTTGTTCCTTGTTGGATTTGTTTATTAAAAGACTTTTCAGATTTTTTCAAATCTTTGTTCAATTTTGTTGATTTTTTGGACAAGGTATTCATCTGCTGGGTATTTTTTTCGGTCTGTGCTTGTCCTTCCTTTACTGATTTCTGATCAGCCTTTGCTTCATTTGCCATCTGTTTCCCTTCAGCAACACTGGCATGACCGCCTTCACTTCCTGGTGAGGCGGTTTTACTTGAAGAACTTTTGCTATCCACACTGCCTTTACCGCTGGCAATGCTTTTCAAGTTATTCATTGAATTTTCATATTCTTGTTTCGCAACATCTGATTTCTTTTCTTCCAGCTTTTTCATTTTTATTCTTGCACGGGCTTTGTCAATAAAGTTCATGCCCTGCATGTCATTTTCAAGATCAGAAATTGCATTTCTTATATCTTTTGTAGTTTTTAACTTATCAATATCTTCGTAAGACTTTTGTGCGTCATTGAGCTTGTCTAAATTTGAAGAATTTGAGGTTTTTGTACTTGTAGAACTTGTTTTGTTTGAAGAGTTTGGAGCAGGAGCATTAAAAACAGAACCGTTCTTAGTCATATAAGCCGGTTTATTTGCTTCAGCAGTTTTCCCGCTCTTTTTTGCAAGGGCGAGTTTGACTAAATCAGCCTTATTCAGATTATTTACGTTGTTAACACTCAAAGTAAAGCTCTCCGAATTTTATACTCTCTAAATATATAAAGTTTCCCTAAAATGCCTGATTTCACCATGTTTGAAGTTTGTTACATTTGTTAATATTTACATTATTAGTTTTAGATTTGCTTAAAATTTTTATTTTTGATAAAATTTTTATGTGTTTTAGTCAGTTAATTTTAGAGGGAGATATAAACATGAAATTAATGGAAGGTAAAAAAGGGGTTATTTTTGGAGTATCAAATACTCATGGTATAGCCTACGCTATTGCAAAACAGCTTCATGAAGCAGGTGCTGATATTGCATTTACTTATGCAGGCGATGCAATGGAAAAACGCGTAAGACCTCTTGCAGAAGAAATGGGCGCAAAAATCATCATGAATTGTGATGTTACAAAAGAAGACGAAGTTGCTGCTGTATTCAAAGAATGTGAAAAAGTTTACGGCAAAATAGATTTTGTAGTTCATGCTGTAGCATTTGCTGCAAAAGAAGATTTGCAGGGCAGATTTATTGATACATCACGTGCCGGCTGGGACTTGGCAATGGGTGTAAGCGCTTACTCTTTAATTTCTCTTTGTAAACATGCAGAACCTATTATGAATGAAGGCGGATCAATTTTTGCTCTTACATACCTTGGTTCAGAGTACGTTGTTGCAAATTACAACATTATGGGTGTAGCTAAAGCAGCATTGGAATCTTCTATGAGATATTTGGCAGCAGATCTTGGCAAGAAAGGTATCAGAGTTAACTGTATTTCTGCCGGTGCTGTTAAAACCCTTGCGGCTAAAGGCATTTCAGGTTTCGATAAAATGCTTAAAGCTGCTGTTGCAAAAGCACCTCTCGGAAGAAATGTTTCTTTGGAAGATGTTGGCAAAGCCGGCTTGTATTTGGCTTCTGACTTGTCAACAGGTACAACAGGTCAAATTTTGTATGTTGACTGTGGATGCCATGCTGTTTATGCTTCTCTTGAAGAAATGGAAATTATTGCAAATTCTATTCCAAAAGCATAAGCTAAAGATAGATATAATAAAAAAGCTCTGTAGCAGACAGGGCTTTTTTATTATCAATGTAATGTCTGATCTGCATATATGTTCAGGATTTTTCGTAATTTGCGTTTATTATAATATTTTTGGTCAATATAGGTGTAAGTTTTTGCTTTGGTATTGATGATGAACAGGGCAGGTTCTTCCTGAACATCAAAAAATTTTGCAAAATCTTCATTCTCTTTATATCTGGTATTGAGAATACAAAAATTGTATTTGCCTTTAAATTCTTCATATACCATCTGACCAATTGGAGCCAGTCTTACAAGTGAAAAAAGATGGTTGGAATTAGCAAAAATAAGCAAAAATGGTAAATCTTGATTAAGTGCCTGCCAGTAAGGCATTCCAAGCTGGGATTTGTTAAGATAGGAATTGATTTCCTGCTGTGAAATATCTGCCGGAAGCCCTGAAGGAATTTCGAATGCCTTCACTGTTTGCGACATAAATAGACATAGAATAATACTTAAAAAAATCTTTTTCATAACAATGTTATACTACAATAATCAGAAGTTTTTATAATTCAATCAGTGGAAATATGGGCTGGCGCGGAAGGTAAAATTTGCTAAATATCTCTTTTATAATTCGGCTTTTTGTGCTAATGTTTTGATATACGGATAATAAAAGAGGGATTTATAATGACAGCAACTAAAATAGACGATTTACCTACAGTTTATGATGCAAAGGAAACCGAAGAAAGAATATATAAATTCTGGGAAGACGGTGAATTTTTTAAGGCTGATGCAAAAAGTAAAAAGCCGCCTTATTCTATCGTAATTCCGCCGCCTAACGTTACAGGCGTTCTTCATATGGGTCACGCGTTAGATGAAACTTTACAGGACATTCTTACCCGTTATCACAGAATGAGCGGCTATGAAACCCTGTGGCTTCCTGGTACAGACCACGCCGGTATTGCTACACAAAATGTTGTTGAGAAAAAATTGCGTGAAAGAGGTCTTTCCCGTCACGATTTGGGTCGCGAAAAATTTCTGGATGAAACATGGCAGTGGGCAAATGACCATAAATCTGCAATCCTTGACCAGTGTAAACGTTTAGGTGCTTCTTTCGACCGTTCAAGAGAAAGATTTACTTTTGATAAAGGCTGTTCTGATGCAGTTAAAGAAGTATTTATTAAACTCTATGAGAAGGGGCTTATTTATAAAGGCAAATATATTGTAAACTGGTGCCCTCGCTGCCAGTCTGCAATTTCTGATGTTGAAACCGAATATGCAACTGAACAGGGGCATATGTGGGAAATTTCATATCCTCTTAAAGGCGAATCCGGGGCAATTATTGTTGCAACAACACGTCCTGAAACAATTTTCGGAGATGTTGCCATTGCTGTTCATCCGTCTGATCATAAATACTCTGAACTTATCGGCAAAACAGTTATAATCCCTCTTTCAGGCAGAGAAATCCCGATTATTGCTGATGAGTATGTTGACAAATCTTTTGGTACGGGTGCGGTTAAGATTACCCCTGCTCATGATCCAAATGACTTTGAAGTTGGTAAGCGCCATGGCTTAAGCCCTGTGTGGGTTATAGACGAAGAAGGCAGGATGAAAGCCTGCGGAGCTGTTCCTCCGGAACTTCACGGGCTTGATAGATACGAAGCCAGAGAAAAAATTATTGGAATGCTTTCTTATAATAATTTTCTTCTCAGAACACGCGATCATGAACACAATGTTGGTAAATGCCAGCGCTGCGGAACAACAATAGAACCGCTTCTTTCAGAGCAATGGTTTGTAAAAATGGAGCCTCTTGCAAAAGAAGCTATTGCAGCAGTAAAAGACGGAAGAATTAAGTTTGTTCCAGAACGTTGGGAAAAGAATTACCTCGGCTGGATGGAAAATATACGCGACTGGTGCATTTCCCGTCAATTATGGTGGGGGCACCAAATCCCTGCATATTACCATAACCAGACAGGCGAAATGGTTGTTGCAAAAGAAAATCCGGATCCTTCAATGTATACTCAGGACAGTGATGTTCTTGATACGTGGTTTTCATCAGGATTGTGGCCTTTCTCAACTATGGGCTGGCCGGATACTGAAAGCGAAGACTTTAAAAAGTTCTATCCGACATCAGTTCTTGTCACCGGATTTGATATTATATTCTTCTGGGTTGCCAGAATGATAACAATGGGGCTCGAATTTACGGGAAAAGCACCTTTCCCTGTTGTATATATCCATGGGCTTATTAGAGATGAAAAAGGTCAGAAAATGTCTAAGTCAAAAGGCAACACAATTGACCCTGTTAAAATTATTGACAAATACGGCTCTGATGCCCTTCGTTTTACAATGACTTCTCTTTGTACTTACGGTGGTCAGGATATTAAAATCAGTGATGAAAGATTTGAATACGGCAGAAATTTTGCTAACAAAATCTGGAACGCATCAAGATTTGTGCTGATGAACCTTGAGGGTGTTGACAATAAAGAAATTGATTTTGATAATCTTACTATTGCAGATAAATGGATTTTAGATAAGCTAAATTCTACTGCTAAGGAAATCAATGATAATATCAAAGATTACAGAATCGGCGAAACAGCCCATGTTTTGTATGATTTCTTCTGGAATTCTTACTGCGACTGGTATGTTGAAATCGCAAAAATTCAGTTACAAGATGCTGAACTGAAGGCTAATACCCAGCGCGTATTGAGATATGTTCTTGATATGTCATTGAGGATGCTTCATCCAATTATGCCTCATATTACAGAAAGCGTATGGCAATTAATTCCGCATGGTATTTCTGAATATGACGAAGGAACTCTTGCTAATGCAATTATTGTTGCAAAATTCCCTGTATATGAAGAAAAGCTTGCATTTCCTAAAGAAGCTGAAGAAATGAATCTTGTATTTGAAACAATTAAATCTTTGCGTAATGTCCGCCAGAGCTTTAATATCTCAACTTCACTGAAAGTAGATATTGAGATTAGGGCAGATAAAGACGAAAAATCTGTATTTGAAGCAATTGAATCATATATCAAGCGCCTTGCAAAAGTAGAAAATATAACCTATGCCGCTGTTAACGCTCCTGTTCCGCAAAAGACGGCAACTGCAGTTGTTTCTGCTTCAAAAATTGTTCTTAACCTTGAGAACCTGATAGATTTTAATGAAGAGATTAAACGTCAGCAGAAAAAGTTGGATAAGCTTACAGGTGAAAAGAGATCTCTCCAAGGCAGAATTGATAATCCGAAGTTTGTTGCAAATGCTCCGAAAGAACTTATTGAACAAACCAAGGAAAGAATTGCTGAAATTACAATTCAGGAAAATGCTATAACTGAATTAATATCTTCATTAAAAGCATAAACCAAATTAATATTTAGCCGGATGGGTATTTCTTCTGAAATGCCCGTTTTGTGCTGAAAAAATTGGTTAAAAAATGTTAAAGAAAGTTAAAAAACCTTTACATATTGACAATCGTCTGCTAAAATAGTAGCAACGTTAATAGATTATGTCTTAGACAATGGAGTAAATATGACATCAAGTGAATTAGATTTTGAAGAATTGCTGAAGAAATATGATTACAATTTTCAAAAAGGCGATTTAGTAAAAGGTATCGTATGCGGATACGATGGTCAAGGGGTTATGGTTGATATTGGTGCAAAAACTATTGCAGTAGTCCCAACCAGAGAAGCAGTTGACAAAGATGAAAAAGTTGAGGAAAAATTTGAAAAAGGCAAAGAATATGAATTTTTAATCATCAGAGAAGAAGATGAAGACGGAAAATTCCTTCTCTCACGTAAAAAAGTTGATTTTGCATATGCCTGGAAAGAGCTTGAAAAAGCAAAAGCTGCTGAAGAAACTATTCTTGGCACAATTGTCGGAATTGTTAAAGGCGGTATTTTAGTTGAAATTTCCGGAGTAAGAGGTTTTGTTCCTTCTTCACAGCTCCGTACCAAAGAAACTGATTTGGAAGTCGGCTCAAAAATTGAACTGAAAATTCTTACTCTTGACAGCCAGCAGAATAACTTTATTCTATCTAATAAAAAAGTATATGAAGATAGCGCTGTAGAAGCAAGAAAAAATGTATTCTCTCAGATTGAACCTGGACAGATTGTTAAAGGTGATGTTGTAAGAATTACCGATTTTGGTGCATTCATTGATTTGGGCGGCATTGATGGATTGCTTCCTTTGTCCCAGCTGTCCTGGAGATGGATTGATCATCCAACTGATATTCTGAGTGTAGGTGACAAGATTGACGTAGAAGTAATTGCAGTTGATCATGAAAAACAAAGAGTATCTTTGAGTTTGAAAAATCTTGAACCTGATCCATGGTTAGAAGCTGAAAAACAAATAAAAGAAGGCGATAAAGTTGAGGGTACTATAACAAGAATTAAACATTTTGGCGCGTTTGTCGAAGTATTCCCTGGTGTAGAAGCACTGCTTCCTCACAACGAAGTTGTTGAACTTCAAAACCAAAATGGCAATATTCTTCAGGTGGGTGATAAGGTTATGACTTATATCCTTAAATTTAACCCTACAGATAAGCGTATCGCATTGACAGTTACAGAACCTGAAGCTGAAGAACAATCTGCTGAATAGTGGAGTTATAAAAATAAAAAAAGAGACTGCCTTTCGGGGTGGTCTCTTTTAGTGTAACGAAATGTAAATGTGAATTTTAAAATGGATGAAATTTTTTCAGAAGGCCTTTTAAAAGATATATAAGTAAAAGATGAGCGCTATAAAAATAGTGAGGGAATTTTCCAGACTTATAAAGTATCTGATGGAACAACTGTTACGTATGACAAACAACCGGATGGTGGTGCCGGCGGTATTGATGCTAATACTGCACCAAGGATTTTACAAAATAAACACGGTTCAATAGATTTTATCGGATCAAATATTGCAATTAAAGCGAATGTTAAGGACTTCTTTAATCGTGAATAAATTAAAATGCCGGTTTTTCCGGCATTTTTTGTCATCTAAATAGAGTGTTTTAATTAATAGTTCTCATATGTTTGAATGATTTTTGCGTATTGGATTATATAAATTTTTTAATATTACCGTATAATTAATTGTAGTTATGTTGACTTTTTCAAAAACATAATTATAAACACTAATGTAGTAGATAGATAAGACAATGTAGAGGAGAGCAGCTTATGGGTATGGCAGCTTCACAGGCAAGATATTTAGGTTTGACCGCAAGAAAAACTAACGTTGAATACGAAGGACAACAGATAAACCAGGCTCGTACTGCACTGGCAAACCAGAGTGCAAATACTTTTAATGATTTGCTTGCGTTAGAAGTCCCTACGGCTCCTAGTACTCAAGATTATACAACTATGAAATATACATATAAAGATGGAAGTTACGATGAAGAAATTTCAAGCATGTCAGAACTCCATGATGATCCGGATGGTTATAATTATCTAGTTACACACTTTCATTTTGCAGATATATTTACCGGAATTCAAAACAGACTTGCAAATCCTCAGGTTGTAGAAGGTGATGTTTCTACAAAAGGTACAAGTTCACGAGATGATATAGGTTACCTTGAACAGCCGACTTATACAGTAAATGGTTTTGAAGCTACTACTTATGATCCCGCTAATGCTGCGCAGAAAGATGTTTTTGATAGATTATCGGCACAATATCCTGATATGAATGCTGATGATATGATGACTTATACAGATGCTGACGGTACACTCCACTTTGTTTCCCGTACAGAACTTGGCGAAACCGGTGATATTAAGGATAGATATATTGATCCTTTGACTGACACTGAATCTGAACAAACAACAACCCGGGCTAATATTACAGCAACAGAGCCTATTAATAAGACATATACCGTTAATGGCCATCCTGTCACAGCATATGACCCGACAAATCTTGAACAGAAAAAGGTTTATGATAAATTAACTTCCGATTACCCTTCAATTGGTAATGATACATCAGATTTGCGCTGCTACACAGATGATGACGGTAATTTACACTTTGTTTCACAGGCGGCACTGGAAGGCACAGAGGATATTACAGACTACTATGTAGAAGCAGGGGTTCCAACTTATGTAGGCAACTGCGAGCTGAAAAAATATGACTCTACTGATCCTGATATGAAGACAGCTTATGAACAAATTCTTAAAGATTGGCCGGATACAGATTTTGCTCTGGCAGATCCTGATGATATTTATGTCTGGGAATGGCAGGGTGAAACAAGGTTTGCCTGTGCAAAAGATTTAACAAGTTCTGCTATAAGCGGTCCGGATCAGTCACTTCCTACCGAAAATCAGGATAGGCTTACATATTATACAGCACAGAATGTCAAGACAAAAATCGAAGTTACTGAAAAAGCAATGATTGACCTTGATGAGAGCGGCCGCCCGCAGTCAATAAAATATCAGGATTCTTCAGTTGTTCATTATCTAAATACCGAAACAGAAACAGATGAGGCAGCTTATCAAGATGCAATGAACCAGTATAACTATGATATGCAGGTTTATGAAAAGGCTATTCAGGATATTAACGCTAAGACAGAAAAGATTCAGGAACAAGACCGTACACTTGAATTAAGATTACGTCAGCTGGATACAGAGCAGGAAGCTCTACAGACTGAAATGGAAGCGGTTAAGAAAGTTATTGATAAGAATATCGAATCTACATTCAAAACATTTGATTCATAGGTTTAAAAAAAGAGATTATAAGAGGTACAAATGGCTTATAAAAATGACAGTTACTTGGTAATAGCAAACAAATTTGGCTCCGCAAGCGGTGACGCAAAGGCAATGCTGTGGGAAACCTATGATAAACTTCGAGATCTTACAGTTTCCGGAAGCGGCACAGGTACAGGTTTTGAAATGACCGGAAGTTTCTTATACAGAATGGCAAGCCTGTTTGCTCCGTCATCTTTCGCAAATGTTTTTGGTTCGTCTGAAACAATGAACATTCCTGGTACTTCTTATTATTCCAACTTTACCGGAGCATCTTCTTACGGGATTAATTCTTTGTATAATTATTCAGGATTTCCAGGTGGGGCCGCTCCTGTTTCATGGGGGCTTGACGGTTATTCAACAGGCGGGGCAGCCGGTCTTACCGGATGGGGAACAGATACCGGTGTTGCTACAGGCTATGCGTCAAACCTTGGCGGGCTGGCTGATATTGCAAGCACTGCAGCTTATGGTGTAGGTGCAGCTAACGGATACGGCTGGCTAGGTAGAAACATTGTTCTGCCTGTTGCAAGCGTAATTTCCGGTTGGGGCGGGATTATGCAGGCTGCTGCGCCTTACCTTGGAGAATACGGACTTCCTGCTATTGTTATGGGTAACTTAATGCAAGGTACCACTTCTGCGGCATTGGCTGCTTACCAGAATGTAACAGGAAATATTACCGCAAATGCGGATACAATTCTTTCTAACAAGGTTAGAAATATTGAAACTGTGTGCAAAATGCTTGACACACAGGGTGATGTAGTTAAGAAAATGCTGAAAGAGTCTATTGACGGTGACAGCAAAGCTATTCAGAACTTGTAATATTATGAAAAATAAAATGAAAAAGTATGTGTTGCTGAATGTTTTAAATAAAATTGTAAAATTTTATTGCAGTTTAGGTTCTCATACCCTAAATCAATTAAAGTTTCAGCCGGATGTGCCGATAAATAGTGTGGAAGGCGAGCAAACTTCAATTTCCGAACACATTGACAGTCAGGAATTAAACAGTTAATCACTTTAGATTAAGACATGTTAAAAAATGTAACTCAAAAAAGCAATATTTTTGAAGTAATTGTTTTTATATACATGTAGGTCTAAAGTGTAAGGAGAAAAATGCTTCGAGATACTTTAGAGATGAATATAAAAAGAATACTAGACTTCTTGATATATTCAAGGAATTTCCTCATCAGGAAAAACCCTTTAAAGGCAATGGCAAATTCATTTGTAGATGGTTTAAAAGAATTTCTGACAATGAAAAAGAAGTTAAAAATGGCTCAATACAGATTGAATTACCACCAGCATCAGTTCCAGAAAATGGAAAGGTTAATTGCAGAAAATAACCAACATAGCTTCTTAAAGGGGAATAACCTGAACGAAACCAGATAAAGGAAGTAGAATATGGGTGTCCTCACAGATACAATCAGAATGCAATATCTGAATAATGTCAAAATGGATTTGGAGTACAAAATCCAGCTTGTTACTCAGACAAGAATGGGTTTGACGCAAACCGGCAATGACTTAATGCAGATTGGCACCGATTATGATCCTGATTCGCCGATTGTAAAAACTTTACAGCAGCGTCAGGCTAAATTAAAACTTCTTGAACAAAAACTTGAACAGCAAATGATACAATATCAGACAAGACTTAAGATGGTAGAAACAGAACTTGCGTCTTGCCGTCAAAGACTTGATAAAAATATTCAGCAAGCATTTACTTATTAATAGTTTAAATAAGTCTAATTTAGTATATTGCTAATCTCTGAGTTATGATTTATAATAAAAAGCAGAGGAAAAACTAAACATCAGTAGTGGC
>UMFV01005519.1_pt1 | contig 11534 bp, 13 predicted proteins | sample 1965101 | NCBI WGS metagenome assembly UMFV01 (sample SAMEA4836055, study PRJEB28245) | human gut metagenome | biome: gut microbiome; material: fecal sample | place: Denmark | collected 2008 | reverse complement strand
TAATTTTTGCGGTCAGCAGCCAGAGCCGGTACAATTATGAAATCCAAAACATCAGGATTTACCGGAAAGGAACAGGGCTCGTTTATATTAAGTCCGGACTTTTTAAACTCAGTTCCTTCTGAATAAGGACATACCAGCAGTTCGCTTTTGTTTACCTTTGGAAAATAAAAATTTTTATCTTTATCATTAAGCAATCCTAATAGATTAATTTCATATTCAGTCGGATAAAAAAGCATTACGCTCTTTGATTTCTGATAAAAATCGAGAGCCCTGATATTTTCTTCGATATTTCGGCTAATTTTTAAAATATCAAGCTGCTTTCGTGCAGTTTTAAATCTAGTTCTTAAATCTGTTTTACTCTCCATGTTTTTAATATATAATAAATTCAAGAAAAATGACAGATTATTGCAGTAACAATTTAATAAATCCTGATTGGGCAAAACATGGCTATATTCAGGTCTATACGGGAAATGGTAAAGGTAAAACTACGGCTTCGCTTGGTCTTGCAATGAGGGCGCTTGGAAGATGCTGGAAAGTTTTAATAATAATGTTTATGAAAGGCGGAGATGATTACGGTGAATTAAATTCATTCAGAAATTTATCTCCAGAGATTGCAAGGAATTTAACAATTATTCAAGCCGGACCTGATAGAATAGTTTATCAGAATAACAAAACCGATGAGGATACTGAACTCATAAAAAAGGGCTGGGAACTTGCTAAAAAAGCCATAAAAAATGATGAATACAACCTGATAATTCTCGATGAGGCAAATATAGCAATTGATCTTGGACTAATAGATTTGCAGGAAATGCTTGACGTTTTGAAGAACAAGCCTGAAGAAATGGAAATTGTTTTAACCGGCAGAAACGCGAGGCAGGAAATTATAGATATAGCCCACCTCGTATCTGAAATTAAACCGGTAAAACATTACTGGGATACCGGGATTGCTGCTAGAAAAGGAATTGAATATTAAATTTTACCATGGATAATCGTCTTTCATTTGCCAGCCGTCCTTTGCCAGTTTTGCAGCACAACGGTAGCCAGTACCCTTTGATGAACAATCTTCATCTATAGTGTCTTCATCTTTAGAGTAGCCATATGGCATTATCCCCTTTTTGGTACGAACAAAAACAAACATATCTTTGCCGTACTGATTAGGTCTTTTTGAGCCATTAACATCAACATAGATTGAATTATCTATAGCCCCGCCATCATCCAAATCTGTTGAACCTGTAAAGGCTGAAATTGCAATAAGTACTCCGTCTGGAGTAAAAAAAGTTGTCCTGAGTGAAGGCACTACAACAGCAAGAGTCGAAGCTTGCCCATTTGCCAGTAACCAAGGCGTATATGCCGGATAGCCGCATTCTTTATAACTATTACAAGATCTGCTTATCTTAAAATAAGGTTTCCAGTATTTGTCAAAATACTCTCCCGGTCCCATTTTATAGGCTTCTTCCCAGTACTCATAAGATTCATTTTCTGCCTGTGACATTCTAAATGCTTGATTTAAAACTGAATAAGTTTTCTGCAAAGAAGTTATAACTTGCTGCTTTTTGTAATTATTGACAAGCGAAGGCAAAGTCATTGCTGCAACAACACCTATTATACCCAGCGTTATTAATACCTCTGCAAGGGTAAAGCCCGATTTAATGAATGATTTTACGGCGGCGCGAAATGGCTCGTTGCCTGCGCCAACACCTTTTAAGGAGCTTAAATTACTCTGCTCCCCCCCCCGAAAAACCTTGCTATTACTACGTTTCCCATAATTTAACCTCTTTTTTTATTCTTTCTTTTCTTTTTTATTAGCTGTAATTATTTCTTTTTCTTTACTGTTGATTTTTCTTTTTTATTTAAGAAAATATATTTGTGTCCTTATTTATTATAAACAATTTAGCGTAATATTTCAAGTATTGAAGATTAATAGCTTCTTCTCATCAGATCAGACAGCTTGATTTCTCTTGCAGGTTTTATAACTTTTTTAACAGGTTTTTCAACCGGTTCAACAGCTTTGAACTGGCAAAGACCTATTCTTTTATCTTCCGGCTTCATCAAAAATATTTCTTTTAAAAACTTTATTACTTCTTGCATAATGTATCTCCTCATGCATTGTCTTATACCGATATAATACATTAAAACGGCACAAGGTGCAAATTTCATTATACTTTATGCTATATTAATCATATAAAGAGATGAGGTTTGAGATTTGAATAATACTTACTATGAAACTTTAGACAAAAATTTCAATATGGCTTTAGAGCTTATAAATAAACCGCTAAACCATGAAGAGCTCATTGAACTGTTAAGAAGCGGAAATATTGCAGAAAGGCAGCTTGCGGCATTAAGACTGGATAAATTGGAAAACCAAAATGATGCAGATATATTGATTGCAAATCTTACAGGACAGGACGGTAAAATTAGAGAAGCAGTATCTTTAAAAATATATGAATTTATGAGTAACCCTGACTTTGTTATATACTTTGAAAACATACAAAGTTATGACGTATTTCTCGATGCAATTATTGATATAAATGCAAATATTTGCAGAAATATAATATCTGCGGTTTCAAATCTGAAAGATAACAAAGCATTTGCTACTTATTTTTGCAGACAGCTTACAACCAAAACAAATGCTTTACTAAATATTATAAAAGAATTTAACTTTCAAGAAGGCAAATATAAAGTGAACAAAGAAGTCTTTAAGCTCTATTGGTGCCTTGAAACAATATATAATTTTTATAATCAAATGGATTTTCAGGAACTAAAACGTATTCTTTTGACCGCCAAAAACATTGAAGAATATACAATTCGCGAAAAAGTTGCAAAAATTCTCTCATTTGGCTTTGAGGATACTGAACTTCAACAAGCGCGCACCGAATTAAAGCAGGATAAAAATTATTATGTCAGAAGATATTAACAAAGCATAAAGTTTTGTTAACTTTTTTATAAAAAATATATACATATTCAGCAATTTTTACGTAATAATTTCCTTTATATATATGGGAAGACTAAATACAGGGAAAAATAAAGGAGTTTATTATGGCAAGAGTTCTAATTTCAATGCCTGAAAGATTTTTAGATGAGATAGACAGTGTTGCTAATTCAGAAAACCGCACACGTTCTGAGCTTATCAGAGAAGCACTTAGAACTTATATGTATAGAAATCAGGTTAGAAATTCTAAAAAAGCAATTAAAAATGCCGAAATTTTAGAAACACTACTTGGCTAAAACAAAACTTTTAGCTATAATATTAAGGAAAGGTATGGGGAAATATGGAAAAGGAAAACACTGGTTACATAATGTCATCAATTGATGAATATTTTGAAATTTTGGATAAAGAAGCACAGAAAAGATCTCAAATGGTTGCTAAGTCTTTAACCAAATATTTAAAACGTGTACATTCAGAATCAACAAAATTTGATAGCCTGAAAGTTTCAGCTACTAATTAATGATATTATAAAAAATTTTTAGGGGAAAATAGCAATAAAAAGTCTACTTTAATAAGTAGACTTTTTTATTGTAGGCCATGGATAATCCGGCTTAAATTCCCAATTGTCATATTGAAGAAGCCCGGTACATTTCTGCGGCGCAATTTTACAAGTTTGAATTGCATCATCACGGGATTTTTTCGCTTCACCAAGATTAAATCCTGCAAAAGCCGGTTTTTGACCTTTACATAACAAAAACGAAAATCTATCATATCCAAGTAAATTTGGCTTTTTCCCTCCGTTATAGTCATAAACTATATCAATACAGCTACCATTTCCATACCATGCCATAGATCCGTCAGAAAATCTAGTATAGAAACGAAATCTTGAATCTTCCCGCAGATAGCCCCTTGATGAAATCTTTAGATATTTGGCAAGATATTTATCAAAAAATACAACAACTATCTTATCGTTTTCAACTGCATTGAATGTGCCATCATCATTGTATATTATAGCAGCTTTATCCCAATATTGGACGGAACCATTGTCAACTTCTGATAACATTATAGCCTGCGACATGGTACTGTAAAACTTCTTTAATCTGGCTGTTGCTTCTTTTTGGTTTTGTTTTTGAACAATTGCAGGTAAAGTCATCGCTGCAACAACACCTATTATACCGAGCGTTATTAATACCTCGGCAAGAGTAAAGCCTCGTTTTATGAATGGTTTTACGGCGGCGCTCAAGAGCTCGTTGCCTGCGCCAATGCCTTTTAAGGAGCTTAAACTACTCCGCCCCCCCCCCGGAAATCCTTGCTATTACTGTGTTTCCCATAAATTAATCTCCTTTTTTATTCTTTCTTTTCTTTTTTATTAGCTGTAATTATTTCTTTTTCTTTACTGTTGATTTTTCCTTTTTTTATTTAAGAAAATATATTTGTTTTCGAGGCGATTGCGGTGCCTGAGGCACGACACTATTCCGGTAATGATGTGACTATATATATCATGTGCGGGTGCGTGTCCGAGAAAATAAATATTTTTTCTTATTTGTTTTTATCGCGTCTGCTGAGTATAAGCGAGAGCACAGCGGAAGCGTGTTTGAGAAAACATTTATAGCTTTTCTAGCATGGTTTCCTCTGCTTTTTATTATAAGGTATTTTTATAAATATTTCAATAATTAAGAAAAACGAGCCCAAGAATGGACTCGTCTTTCAAATTTAAACTGTTGTAATAAAATTATTCAATAATTTTGTCTACAACACCGGCACCAACTGTGTGGCCGCCTTCACGAATTGCAAATCTCATACCTTCTTCGATAGCAACAGGAGCGATAAGTTCAACTTCCATAACTACGTTATCACCAGGCATTACCATTTGACCATCAAATTTAATTGAACCAGTTACGTCAGTTGTTCTGATGTAGAACTGAGGTCTGTAACCAGGGAAGAATGGAGTATGACGTCCGCCTTCTTCTTTAGTCAATACGTAAACGTTAGCAGTGAATTTAGTGTGTGGGTGGATTGTTCCTGGTTTAGCAAGAACCTGACCACGTTGAATATCAGTTTTATCGATACCACGAAGCAATGCACCAATGTTGTCACCAGCTTGACCTTGGTCAAGTGATTTTCTGAACATTTCAACACCGGTAACAGTTGTTTTCTTAGTTTCGCCAAGACCAACTAATTCAACTTCATCACCAACTTTAACAATACCACGTTCAACTCTACCAGTTGCAACTGTACCACGACCTGTGATAGAGAATACGTCTTCAACCGGCATCAAGAATGGTTTGTCTAAATCACGTTCAGGAGTTGGGAAGTAAGAATCGATAGCATCCATCAATTCCCAAATTTTATCAACCCATTTATCTTCGCCGCGTTTAATAGCAGGGTTAGCTTGAGCAGCTTCTAAAGCTTTCAAAGCTGAACCATGGATGAATGGAATGTTGTCACCGTCGAATTCGTAAGAAGAAAGAAGTTCTCTAACTTCCATTTCAACTAATTCTAACAATTCAGGGTCATCAACCATATCACATTTATTTAAGAATACAACCAAGTTAGGAACACCAACCTGTCTAGCAAGAAGGATGTGTTCACGAGTTTGAGGCATAGCACCGTCAGTAGCAGCAACAACAAGGATTGCGCCGTCCATTTGAGCTGCACCTGTGATCATGTTTTTAACATAGTCAGCGTGACCTGGGCAGTCTACGTGTGCATAGTGTCTGTTTTCAGTTTCATATTCTACGTGAGCTGTAGAGATGGTTATACCTCTTGCTCTTTCTTCAGGAGCTGCGTCGATTTCATCAAATTTCTTCAATGAAGCTTGACCTGCAGCAGCCAATACTGCAGTAATAGCAGCTGTTAATGTTGTTTTACCGTGGTCAACGTGGCCGATTGTACCTACGTTAATGTGCGGTTTCGTACGTTCATACTTTTCACGTGCCATGAGATTAATCTCCTTTTTTTCTAATTATACTACAATACTAATTTGGTATTTAAGCCATATTATCATAATATGTGCTCAAAGTTTTTTGTCAACTTAATTGCCGAAAATTATGACTTGTAAATCTCATTATTATGCCAATTCAAAAATTTTCAAGGATAGAAATTAGAGCATTATTATTTTCTTTTATGTTTCATAGCTTTTTTCTGCATGCCCTTTTGCTGGTAATCATTTGTAGTACCTAAATTTCTTACAGCTGCATCTACATCTTCTATAGATGAACCATGCAGCGGAAGTTTTTGGTAACGTTTAAAACCAAAACGCTTTAACATTCCTTCTATAAAGCCGTCGTATGCTTCTTTTACTGAAATTCTGCCATTACCTTTCCCTGTATTTGGAATCTGAAAAGCCGTAATTTTATCGAGGTGTTTCATTAACTCCGGTTTTAAATTCTCTCGTTTGAACCTTGTAACCCCGGGCTGTGTCATCGGGAATCTGTAACTTGATGTGAAATTAATATTATTCTGCATTTTACCCTCCTGTTTAGGGTTTAAAAAACAAACAAAACTTATTTTGCGGGAAATATTGTAAATATTAAATTATATTAATAAAAAAAGACCGCTATAAAGCGGTCTTTTTCTATGATAGCAAAAACTATTCTTCTGTTTCTTCAGCATCTTCAACAGTTTCTTCCTGCTGAATATCCTCTTCATCCAGAGCCTGCTGATTCATTTCTTCCTCAATTTCCTGCTGAAGCTCATCATTAGTGTCATCTTCTTCAACTTCTTCTGGAGCTTCTTCATAATTTTGGAAATTAGCAGCTTCAGCTTTTTCCATCTGTGATACGCTCTTGATGTCTATTTTCCAGCCGGTAAGTTTATGAGCAAGTCTTACGTTTTGCCCTTCTCTGCCTATAGCAAGTGACAATTGATCATCAGGAACAACAACCATTGCTTCATGTGAATATTCATCATCAGCAAGTATATCAACAGAAACAACTCTTGCCGGAGATAATGCGTTAACAATGTATTCTACAGGATCTTCAGAATATCTTACAATATCAATTTTTTCATTTTTCAGTTCTGAAACAATTGTCTGAATTCTGCTTCCGCGAGGTCCGATACAAGCCCCTACACTGTCAACCTCAGGGTCATTTGACCATACTGCAATTTTTGTTCTGTAGCCTGCTTCTCTGGAAATAGATTTAATTTCAACAATTCCATCTTCAATTTCAGGAACTTCAAGTTCAAACAGTTCTCTGACAATTTCTGCATGGGCATGAGATACAATTACTTGCGGAAGTCTGGTTGTTTCTTTTACATTAAGAACAAAAACTCTGATTCTGTTACCCGGTTTGTAGTACTCGCCAGGAATTTGTTCTTTCTGAGGCATAATAGCATCAGTTTTACCAATATTTACAATAACATTACGATTTTCAACACGCTGAATTATACCGGTTGTAAGAGTTCCTTTCTTTTCCAAAAACTCATTAAGTACAAGGTTTCTTTCAGCTTCCCTTATTCTTTGTGTAATAACCTGTTTTGCAGCCTGTGCAGCGATACGTCCGAACTGTTCCGGAGTAACTTCAATTTTAACTTCATCACCGACTTCGACATCTTCATCAATTTCTTTTGCTACGCCAATTGAAATTTGAGTATCTTCTTCACCTTCTTCAACAGATTCAACAACGGTTTTTGTACTAAATACTCCGATTTCACCTGCCTGTTCGTCAAGAATTGCTTCAATATTGGCAGCTTCTTTAACTCTCATGTGCTTTTTATAAGCGGCAACCATAGCATCGCACAATGAAGAAATCAAAATATCTTTTGATATTCCGCGTTCTCTTTCTAATTCCTCACACGCTTCAAATAGCGTTGTACCGATTTTAATCATAATTTTATCCTTTCCGATTAATTATCAATCAATATAAAGCTTGGCAGACTGAATATTTGAGCGGGGTATCAAAAGCTCCTGCCCGTCATCAAATCTGAAAAATCTTAAACCTTCATTCTCATCAAAATCCAGAATTTCGCCTTTAAAAATCTTTTCATTTTCCCCCTCAAGCGGAGTTTTAAGCTTAATGCTGATTCTGCGACCTTTAAAAATGACAAACTCTTTATCTGATTTAAATTTCCTTTCCAGACCCGGAGAAGAAACTTCCAGATAATATTTTACAGGAATAAGTTCATCTAAAAAGTCACTCACACTCCTTGTTACTTTTTCACAATCATCAAGCGTAACTTCTTTTTCCTTTGAATATAGATATATTCTTAAAAACCATCTGTGATTTTCTTTTATAAATTCTATTTCAATAGGAATATACCCGAATCTCATGGCAGTATTTTCTATTAACGGAGTAATTTTTTCTAAAATTTCATGTCTGTTAATATCCTGCTTCACAATACTACCTTCCTTTACAATTCCGCTTACCTTAGGAGTAAAAAAGAACGGGGGTTCCCGTTCTTTTTTGCGACAATACTGTCTTTCGTTAATATTATAAATTAATGGCTATTAAAAGTAAAGTGCATTGTAAAGTTTTTGCAACTTATTATTTTAATAGATTTGCCATTGCTTCTTCATTTTTCTTTTTCATAAATTCATCCGCATTAGAACGCATTTGCTCCAGACTTCTCTGATTTGAAGCCTCACGGGATTCTGTAAAGGTTGTATCTGTGCTTACAGAAGCTCCTTGATATTTTTCACTTGTAGATGCTGAGACCATAGAATTAAAGGTTTTAGCAAGCTCAGAATATTCCTGCTTTAATTCCGTACGTTTAGTATCATCTTTTTCATTCTTTATTTTTTCATCCAGTTTTTTCAAATCATCAAACATGCCGTCTAATTTCTTTTCTTCTTTTTGAAGCATTTTTTCCTGACGTTGTTCGGCATTGTTAATAGTCTGTTCAAGTGTACTCAATTGAGTTGTTTTAGCCTGCTTGTCACTTAGTAATGAAGTCAGAGCTGTTATGTCATTCTCAGCCTGTTTCTGCTTTGCAAGCAATCCGTCTTCACCGTCAAGTTTTTGCTGTGCAGCATCTCTTGTCTGCTCGGCAGTTTTCAATTGATCTTTCAACTGCTGCAGTGTAGTTTTAGCCTGTTCTAACTGCTGTTCGGCTGCTCTTATTGCTGCATCATTAGGATTTTCGGGAGTTGCCATACTCTGAGCTCTTGCAAGAGCTTGTTCTGCATTACCAACAACAGTTTCCTGTGCAGGAATTCTTGTATTACTTAACAAATCAATTGTTTTGTTTTGATTAGAAACAATACCCTGCTGTTCTGTAACTTGTGCATCAATTTTAGTTTTGTCATTTTTAGCTGTTTGCAGATTTGTTTCAACATTCTTATAATCATCAGAATTCAACAAAGTTTGAAGATCTGACTGCTGTGTTTTAGCTTCGCTTAATGCAGCCTGCAGTTCACTTGTTGTGGTAGCAGTTGCAATACCTCCGACATTACCGGCAAGTGTTTGTGCAGTCTGAATACTTGCAGCTGCTGTTGAAGCTGCAGGATTTGCTCCGCCACCGCGTTCAGTTCCTCCACTGCCCTGGATAGCTTTTATGCCGCCAAACAGAGTATTAATACCTGATGTAAGCAATGTACAGACATCAGAAAATGACATTCTCTGGTTGTACATATTGCCAAAATCAGTATACCGTCCCTGATATTGAGGAGCAACTGAAACCTGATTAGCCTGAACCATTCGCCTGTAACTTCGTTTTGTTACACCGGTCTGTCCTTCTATATAATGGTCGCCCTGAATTGAGCCCCATGCTGCTGTAGTAGTTCGATCTCGTTTAAAGTCGCTGGCATTCATAAATCTCGTTGCAGGAACAAACGTTGACGAACTGCTTCGGGCTCTGGATGAGAATACGGAGGAACGTGAGCTCGTAGCAATATTACTTGACACTGTACTCTTCAAACTTGAAGTTTTCTGAGCAGCAGCAGTTTCCTGGGTTCCGAACATTGCCTTTACGGAACCTGCTTTAGCAAAACTCGGTCTGTCGGGTATCTTTCCGAAGCCCGGCTTTACTGAAACTTTAGCTTTGTCTAATGCTACATTCATGCCATGTACTCTCTCTTAAATTTCTTCTTACATATATAAAAACTTTTCAGGTTTGATAATTGCATTAAATCTCCATTTCGTAATATAACTTTACAATCCCTTAATAAAAATTTTTTACAGGCACATCAATTAAAAGTAATTCCTCACCTTAATATTATTATGCCCATATTTTTAGAAAAAAATCACTGGCAGGCATTTATCCGCTTTACAAACCTTAACCATGCTTGATTTGCCTAAAATCGTTACGGCATGATTTCCTTGAGTTTTTGCAAGTAAATTTTCGATTTTCTTAACAAAAATTAAGTAAACTTTTTTACTATAACTATAATATCTGGAAAGTGTTATATTTACGCTTTATTCAGATTTTTAACAAAACTTATTGTAAAAAGATTGGCATGGAAACCATAAAATAAGTTTATTTTAAGAAAATTTGTTCTATGATGGATTTACATCTTGGGAGGCGGGGTTAGTTAAAACCTTTCCTCAATTTATATCAACCTAAAGAACGATTAAGATATTTCAAATATCGTTTAAAATGTTGATAGAGAAAATAATCTATTATTTATTGGAGGTAGTTAGAGTGTTAGAGCATGGTTATATTCAAATCTATACAGGTGACGGAAAAGGTAAAACAACAGCATCATTAGGTCTGGCACTTCGAGCTCTCGGACATGGATGGAAAGTTCTTATCATCCAGTTTACAAAGGGCGACAGCGCTACTTCATACGGAGAAATCGTAACTTCATCAAAATTTCTTCCTAACTTAGACGTTGTCCAGTTTGGTATGGATAGAGTATGTTATTCACACAATGTTTGTATGGATGACTTTAAAGAAGCAAAAAGAGGCTGGGAATTTGCAAAAAAAGCTATTAACTCAGGCGAATACCAGTTAATTATTCTGGATGAAATTAATATTTGTACTGCAATGAATATGATTAAGGTAAGTGAAGTTAAAGAAGCTTTATTAAACAAACCTGAAAACCTTGAAATAGTATTAACAGGACGTTATGCACATCCTGAATTAAAAGCAATGGCTCATCTTGTTACAGAAATGAAGCCTATCAAACATTACTTTGATATGGGAGTTATGGCAAGACAGGGCATTGAATATTAGACTTAAGTTAATGTAAATCCTTTTTGTTTCAGAAATGAAATACCGGACCTCTTATTAAGATGTCCGTTTTTTTTGTTATTATTCACTTTTTCTTTTTGTTGCAATGCAAAAAGAAAAAGTGAACCGAAAAAGAAAAACATGCTTATCAAAAGCAATGCTAATAGCATTGCAAGACCGAATGGTAGTTCTGAAAAGCTTTGCTTTTCAGTTATTTGCTCGCTATTGTGCTTCGCACACGCTCGCATTTTTATTACCGGACTAATAGCACCTGCTGCCGAACATGTACATTTTATGCAATAGTGAGGCGTGTGCGGTTAAATGCGTCAGAATTTAACAAATGCCATTTACGTTCGCATCGCTTAGCGATGCTGTTTTCTTTGCGTTTTTCTCTTTCTTTGTTTCTTTTCTTTCTCTTTTACACGCAATAAAAGAGAAAGAAAAGAACATAGAGATTACATATATTATGTTGTTTTATGTTAAAATATAAATAAAT
>UMFV01025658.1_pt1 | contig 11630 bp, 12 predicted proteins | sample 1965101 | NCBI WGS metagenome assembly UMFV01 (sample SAMEA4836055, study PRJEB28245) | human gut metagenome | biome: gut microbiome; material: fecal sample | place: Denmark | collected 2008 | reverse complement strand
TGATAATGCACCGATTCCTAAAAAATATAATTATAAAAATATAATTTCAACACATAAAAAAACATACGAATATTTATATGATTTAGTAGAAATGATAGAAGAACCTTTTCATATTCAATTTTCTGATTCTGATATTGCAAGTTTAATTACGATTATTAAAGAAATTTAATACTTATTTTAATAGCTTATTGTAAAGTAAGCTATTTTTTATTTATTAGTGTATAAAGTGTATAAAAAATATTTAAGAGTAATAAAAAGATAAATAATTTTATTGCTTGTAAATAAACAGTTTAACGAAGAAAATAAATGATAAAGAAGAAAAAGTGTATAAATTAAAAAAATAGTGTATAAATGAAAGGAAAAGAGATAAAATATGCTATTTGAATAAAAAGCGGTTATATTTTATACTACAGTTGCTAAGTAAAAAGAAACAACTGATCGATCAAATATTCAATTTACTTGATATTAGCAAATTTAAAGAGAGGGAAGATTTATGAAAATATTATTAATGTGTGCTAATGGTTTATCAACTGGTATTTTAATGAATAAGATGAATCAATGGGCAGAACAAAATAACGAAGATTTAGAAGTTAAAGCAATTCCAATTGATGATTATTTAAGTGTTTATAAAGATTATGATGTCTTATTAGTGGGACCACAAATGAGATATAAAATTAAAGATGTTCAAAAAGCAGTAACTGATCGACCTTCAGCTGTTATTAATCCTTCAGATTATGCTTTAGGGAATGTTGAAAATATTATAAAAGAAGTAAAAAGAATGATAAAGGAGGGAAAGTAAATGGATAAGTTTATGCACTTTGTTGAAGATAAAATGTCTCCAATCGCTGATAAGTTAGGTGAACAAAGACATTTATCTGCAATGCAAAAAGGTTTTATGACAGTATTACCATTAATCTTTGTCGGGGCAGTATTTATGGTTATTGCTAATCCACCAGTAACTGCGGATATGGTTAAATCTGGTGGTGTTTGGTCAATTTTTTCTGGGTGGTTTAATTTTGCTACTAAGTATAAAATGGCTATTTTAGTTCCATACAATATGTCAATGGGATTATTAGCATTAGCAGTTACCTTTGTTATTGCTGATAATTTAGCAACTTCATATTCAATGAAAGGTATTACTAATGGTTTAACTGCACTTGTTGTTTTTCTATTAGTTGCAGCACCAGCAAATTATTTAGCTTTAGCGGATGGAACAACTCCATTATTAATGAATTGTACATATTTAGGTGCACAAGGATTATTTACTGCTATTATTGTTGCTTTATTAACAGTAGAAATCACAAGATTTTGTGAAATACACAATATTACAATTCGTTTGCCAAAAATTTGTCCTCCAGCATTAACAAATTCGTTTAGAACAATTGTACCTATGGTTATCAATGTTTCTATATTCTATATTTTAAGTTTATTAAGTAGTAATTATTTAGGAATGTCAATTCCAGCGCTTATTGAAAAAGTTTTAGCAACACCAGTTGCAGCAGTTAACTCTGTTCCTGGTTCAATATTCTTATGTGCATTTATGTTGTTATTATGGTGTTGTGGAGTGCATGGACAAATGGTTACTATGGCACTTACTGCTCCAATTACAACAGCAGCTTTTACAGCAAATGCAGCATTAGTTGCAAAAGGACAAGCACCAATTTTTCATCCTATCTTTATGACATTAGGTATTGGTTTTTTAGGAGGAACAGGAAATACTCTTGGACTATGTATTTTATCTTGTTGGAAAGCAAAATCACAACAATTAAAAGCTTTTGGGAAAGCAACAATTGTGCCTAGTATTTTTAGAATTTCAGAACCAGCATTATTTGGAGCACCAATTATGTTTAATCCTGTATTAATGCTTCCTTTCATCGCTAATGGATTAATCGTAGCCATTCTTTATTGGTTAGCATGTTCATTTGGTTTATTGACAGCACCTTATTTATTAATTAGTGGGACTTATCCTGTTTTCCTAAGTCTATTTGTTTACTGTTTAGATTGGAGAGTATTCATTTTTATTGCCTTAATGATTCCACTAACATTAGCTATTTGGTATCCATTCTTTGTAGCTTATGATCATTCTTTATGTAAGAAAGAAGAAGCTGCAAAATTAGCTGAGGAGGAAGCATAAAGTGAGAACTTTACCAAAAGATTTTTTATGGGGTGGAGCAATAGCTGCTAATCAAGTAGAAGGTGGCTATAATGAAGATGGTAGAGGTCTTGCTAACATGGATGTAGTTCCAAATGGAAAAAATCGTTTTCAATATATGTTTGGAAATGTACAAGATTTATCTTTTAAAGAAGATGAAAAATATCCGGTTTTAAATGGGATAGATTTCTATCATCGTTATAAAGAAGATATTGCATTATTTGCGGAAATGGGATTTAAGGTTTTAAGATTATCTATTTCATGGTCAAGAATATTTCCTCGAGGGGATGAAGAAAGACCGAATGAAAAAGGATTACAATTTTATGATGATGTTTTTAAAGAATTAAAAAAATATCACATTGAACCTTTAGTAACGATTTCTCATTACGATTTTCCACTTTATTTAGTAAAAGAATATGGTGGTTTTAAAAGTAGAAAAATGGTTGATTTCTATAAGAAATATGCAACAGTTTTATTTAAAAGATATAAAGGTATTGTACATTATTGGCTTACCTTTAATGAAATTAATGATACATTAATTTTGCCTTATTTATCAGCAGGTGTTGTTATTGATCCAAATGAAGATAAAGAACAACAGTTATATAATGCAGCTCATCATATTTTATTAGCAAGTGCGTGGGCAGTAAAAATTGGTCATGAAATTGATCCAACAAATAAAATTGGGAATATGTTTGCAGGAGGTACATGGTATCCATATACATGTCATCCTCAAGATGTATTTGCAACAATTACAAAAAATAGAGATGCATTCTTTTTCTGTGATGTACAGGCAAGAGGATATTATCCATCATATAAATTAAGAGAATTAGAAAGAAAAGGAATAACTATTCCGTTTGAAGATGATGATAAAGAAATTCTTAAAAATAATACGATTGATTTTCTTTCATTTTCATATTATGCAACACATGTTGTTAGTGGTGACGAAAAACTCAATGAAGAGATTAAAAATAATCCCCTTGCTACTTTAAAAAATCCGTATTTAGGTGAAATTTTATATAAAAGACAAGATGATCCAATGGGTTTACGTAATACATTGAATATGTATTATGATCGTTATCAAAAACCATTATTTATTGTTGAAAATGGTACTGGAACAAATGAAGTATATGTCGAAGGTGAAGAAATCAATGATGAAAGACATATTGAGTATTATCGAGAACATATTAAAGCATTAAAGGATGCTGTTATTATAGATGGCGTTGATTTAATGGGATATACAACATGGGGATGCATTGATTTATTAAGTGCTTCATCTTGTCAAATGTCAAAAAGATACGGATTTATTTATGTGGATTTAGATGATGAAGGTCATGGAACGATGAATAGATATCGAAAAAAATCGTTCTATTGGTATAAAAAAGTCATTGAAACAAATGGCGAAGACTTAGATTAGTTTTATAATTTTTCTTCCTTAATAATATATAAAACTGAATAATAGAAGATATCATACGAATAGGTATGATATTTTCTTTATATAGAAACATCTAATTTACAGGATAAGTTTTTAATAGTATATTTGAGTAGTTTTGACAATGCAACTCGTATGCAACAAAATGGCTTGAATATCCTTATTTTATAAGGAATTGTAGTTCTCAAAGAGATAATATTATTTATCACTTATTACAAGAGACATTCAAGAACTCCCTTTTGGGAGTTTTTGTTTTACCTTAAAATAGAGTTTTGAACTTTGCTAGACACTGTCTAACAAAACATATTAGATGTTTCTCAGATAAAAAGGTAGTTTACATCTCTTTCCTAAATCGCTACAATAGAGAATCGAGGTATTCACCTCTTATATCTTATGTAAAGGAAAAGGGAAAATGGGGATTTATTTCATTGTATGTCCGTTAGTATTTCTAGCGGGCTTTGTAGATTCAATTGCAGGTGGGGGAGGTCTGATTTCACTTCCAGCCTATATGTTTGCAGGAATACCAGTACACGCCGCAATTGCGACAAATAAGCTATCATCTTCAACAGGCACTGTTGTATCGACTGCAAGACTTATTAAGAATAAGAAAGTAGATTGGGGATTTGTACCAGGAACAGTCATTGGCGCACTCATTGGTTCTGTCGCAGGTGCAAATCTTACACTCATTATGAGTGATTCAATTTTAAAGATGGTATTAGTTGTTCTTTTACCAGTTGTCGCAATCTGTGTATTAAAAGATAAGAATATGGATGTAGAAGTTCCGGTGGGAATGACAAAGACTAAACAATATTTGATTGCGATTGTATGCTCATTTGTGATTGGCTGCTATGATGGATTCTATGGTCCAGGAACAGGTACATTCTTATTACTTGTATTTACTAAGTTTGCGAAGATGCCAATAGACAAGGCGACAGGAAATGTAAAGGTGGTAAATCTATCTTCAAACATTTCAGCATTAGTTACATTTATCTTAGCAGGTAAGATTCTATGGGGATTAGGACTTGCTGCTTCATGCTTTAGTATTGCAGGACATTATGTAGGTGCTGGAATGGTTGTGAATAACGGTTCTAAGATTATTAAACCATTAATTCCAATTGTATTAGTATTATTAATGATTAAAGTTGTATCAGGAATATAGTATTAAAAGGACTGAACCCAATAATGGATTCAGTCCTTAATATATGTTTTCTTATTGAGCATTCTTTACTTTAAAAGAAAAACACTTAAATGCAAGATTACAGTTCATCAAGGATAGGCAACACTTTGGTAGGAAGTCAACCAACAGACAGAAGGCAAAAACAATTATGATAAACGTCATTTTTTAGATGTGGAACATCCAGATGTTGATTTTAAATGTATCAAAGCTAAAGACATTCAACGCAATCCTGAACTTAAGAAAAAATACCGACCATATCAAGAACAGTGTCGGAATGCTTTTATTCAAGCAGGATATGACCCTGAAATAACGGCAAGTGTATATGATGGTTTTATCTCAAATATCGACCCGGAATGGTTATTCAATTGTGTTTGTACATTCTTTAAACCGAATGTCAATCCTATCGCCTATGAATACATGGAACGTTCATTTGGTTGTTTTGACCCTGATAACGATGATAGAATCTTACCGACAATATGGCGCAGTCGTTTCGACGTTATAGATGACGGTGAACAGTGTGATCAACTTGAAAACTTAATCGAAAACTGTAATTTAACAAATGATAATCTTGCACTCATCCTGCAGACATTAAAATTAAAATAATGCTCTGCGTATTCATCATCTGTTAAACGTGTAAAAAATGTGATACATGGTATTTTTTTTCTATGCGAAACCAGTAGAGAATCCCTCTCTTCATATGCATAAATATAATGTCACGTACTATATTGACCGTTTCATAAGATGATGTGCTTATTTCTAAGCGACGATTGTAAAGTAATCAATTTTAAAATTTAATCTTAACGTAATCTTTAACTAGAGTTCATTTTTGAAAATCAGTAATCTTTTAAAAGAAAATACTGATTATCAGACACAAAATTGTTTTCACAAATAGTGCTAAGTAGATTGTTTAAGGCTTTATAATTTTTTGAGAATATTATAAAATATGATAAATAATAAGGAGGAGCAATGATGATTACTATTAGAATCGCAACAGTAGAGGATGCAGAGTCTATCCAGAAAATTTATGCACCTTATGTCCTTAATACAACTATCACATTTGAATTAGAACCACCGACAGTCAAAGAAATGGCAGATCGTATCAGTCATACTTTAGAAAAATATCCATATCTAGTCGCAGTAGAAGAGGGAGATGTGATAGGATATGCCTATGCAGGGACATTGTATGATCGTCGCGCCTATGATCATTCTGCAGAATTATCTATTTATATCGATGATAAAAAGCGTCATAAAGGAATAGGTCATCTTCTTTATAATGCTTTGATTAACTATCTTACAAGAATGAATATTACGAATCTTTATGGATGTATCACTTATCCAAATGATGCAAGTATCGCTTTTCATGAAAAATACGGTTTTAAAGAAGCTGCTCATTTCCATGAATGTGGCTATAAGTTTGATCAGTGGCTAGATGTAGTTTATCTAGAAAAGAGATTAGATAAAACGACTGAGCCATTCATACCTTTTAAAGAACTATGTTAATAAGAGAATCATTAGAAAAATGTCCAATGAATCCTAATGAAAAAAGATTGGGACAGTACTTGATAGATCAGGGCATACAACTAGAAAATGCGACTGTAAGAACAGTCGCAAAGGAAGTATTTTTAGCCCCATCGTCAGTTGTCCGTTTTGTTCAGAAATTAGGATTTGAAGGATTCAATGATTTCAAAAAACAATATTTAGAAGAAATACGATACTTATCCACACACTTTCAGAAAATAGATAGTAATAGACCATTCTCCCAAAATGACAAGAACATTGTGATTGCGAATAAAGTAGGATTACTTTATGATGAAACGTTGCAGGATACGATTTCTTTACTCAATCACGATATACTTCAGGAAGCCATCAATCGTATTGAAAAGAAGGAACATATTGCGATTGTCGTATCAGGTGCCCAGAAGGGAATTGCGTATACCTTTAAAGAAAAGATGATGAAAATTGGTAAGAAGGTAGATATTTTTGATAGCACGGATGAAGCTTTTTATGAAGCATGTTATTGTAGCAGCAATACATTATTTATTCTCATCAGCTATTCTGGTGAAACATCAAAATGTCTTTTTATCTGTCATAAATTAATTGAAAGAAAACTATCTTTCATTACTATTACGACTTATGGAACTAACTCTCTTTCTAGTCAGTCAGACTGCTGTTTATATGTATCCACAAGAGAAAAATTAATTGACAATTTAGGTGCATTCTCTTTTAATCTTTCTTTACTTTATTTATTTGATGTTCTTTATTCAGGTTATTTTAATACCAGCTATGATGAACATTTAGAAAATAAAACAGTGACTTCTATGGAATGTGAAAACATATTTACAGATCATGGTAGAAAAACAGATAACCCAATCATTAAATAGAACAGTGTTCCCTAAAAAACTTAGAAATAAGGAACAAAAAGAGAACACTGTTGTTTTCGCTTACATTTTAATGTTTTCTTTATTTCTTTTACGTATAATGGTGTTGTCGAAGGAGGAACGCAATAATGAATAAAGAAGGCGTAAAAATCGTTACTATTGGTGGAGGCAGCAGCTATACACCAGAATTAATGGAAGGGTTCATCAAGAGATATGATGAATTACCAATCAGAGAAATCTGGCTATGTGATATCGAAGATGGTAAAGAAAAACTTGAAATCGTAGGAAAAATGGCACAGAGAATGTGGGATGCATCTCCTTATGATGTAAAAGTACATCTTACATTAGATCGTAGAGAAGCATTACCAGGAGCTGACTTCGTTACTACACAGTTCAGAGTAGGTTTATTAAATGCACGTATCAAGGATGAAAGAATTCCATTTTCTTATGGAATGTTAGGACAGGAAACAAATGGTGCGGGAGGTATGTTTAAGGCATTACGTACTATTCCAGTTATCTTAAGTATCGTAGAAGATATGAAGGAATTATGTCCTGATGCATGGTTAATCAACTTCACTAACCCAAGTGGAATGGTTACTGAATCAGTTATGAAATATGGTAAGTGGGATAAGGTTATTGGTTTATGTAACGTACCAGTAGGTGCAATGATGGATGAACCAAAAACAATCGGAAAAACATTAGATCAGTTAACTTACAAGTTTGCAGGTTTAAACCATTTCCATTGGCATAAAGTATATGATGAACATGGTCATGAAGTGACTAAAGATATCATCAATGCAATGTATGAAGGTAAAGATATGGGTATTCCAGCTAATATTCATGATATCCCATTCTTTAAAGAACAGTTATTACGTATGAATATGATTCCTTGTGGATATCATAGATATTACTATCGTGAAGAAGAAATGTTAGCGCACGGTTTAAAGGAATACAATGATCCAAATGTTGGAACAAGAGGTCAGCAGGTACAGAAGACTGAACATGAATTATTTGAATTATATAAGGATCCTAACTTAGATCATAAGCCAGAACAGCTTGCAAAACGTGGTGGTGCACATTACAGTGATGCAGCTTGTGAAACAATTGCATCTATTTATGGAAATAAGTTAAGTCATATCGTTGTAACTACTAAGAATAATGGTGCAGTGCCTGATCTTCCAGTTGATTGTGCAGTAGAAGTATCTTCTTATATTGGAAGTACTGGTGCACGTCCAATCGCTTTTGGCCCATTAGAACCAGCAGAAAGAGGATGGGTACAGTGCATGAAGAACATGGAATTATGTGTTGAAGAAGCTGCTGTAACAGGTGATTATGGAACTCTATTACAGGCTTTCACAATCAACCCACAGATTGTAGCTGGTACTAAAGCTAAACGTATTATGGATGAATTATTAATCGCCCATAAGAAATACCTTCCTCAGTTTGCAGATACTATTGCAAGACTTGAAGAAGAAGGCGTAACTATCAAAGATGATGTTGCAAGAGAATTAACTGAAAAAGGATTATAATATGCTTAACAGGCTCTTAAGAGCCTGTTTTCTTATGGTATAATGGATTTTAGGAGGATGTAGAAATGATTAAAGAAATAGTAAAGGATGATTTCTTCTTATCTCAGGTGGCAGAAAAAGCAACGAAAGAAGATTTATATATAGGAACTGATTTAAAGGATACACTTCAAGCACATTTACATGAATGTGTTGGTATGGCAGGAAATATGATTGGCTATAATAAAGCAGTTATTATCTTTTTAGAAGATGAAAAGATGCATGTGATGTATAATCCTGAAATTATTAAAACAAGTGGTAACTATCATGAATGTGAAGAGGGATGTTTATCTCATGTAGGACAAAAGTCAGTTAAACGTTATGAAACAATCAAGGTGTCTTACTTTGATGAATCATTTAAGAAGAAAATTAAAACTTTTACTGGTTTTACAGCACAGATCATTCAGCATGAGTGTGATCATCTAAAAGGTATACTCATTTAGATGAGTTGATAGAAAAAAAGGTGAAGATTATGCATATATAACAGCATATTTTTCACCTTTTTTAATTTGCTAGATATCGTATTTCATACGTCTAATGCTTCTTTAAGTGCATCGATACTAGAATATCTCGGAGTAGAAGGATCCTTCATAATTTTTCTGCCTTCCTCAATGGCAGCAACTGTAGTATTATTTGGTACTTCCAGTTTTAATTCAAAAGGAATACCATGCTCACGGATAGCGGTTCTTAGGAAAATATTTACAGCTGTTGTCATATTTAGACCAAGTTCATTGAATATTTTTTCCGCTTGATCCTTGATTTCTTTATCAGTTCGAATATTTAGGTTTGTTGTTGCCATATAGAACATCTCCATTCAAATATAGTATATTCAAAAGTACGTTTACCATCAATACAAAGTCATTATAGTAGAAGTATATTGTCATTATGTAAAAAAGGCATCCTTGAGGATACCTTTAATTATGAATTGTGAGTGCACGTGTTGCGTTCATTACTGCAAGAATCATAACACCTACATCTGCAAATATTGCAAGCCACATATTCGCAATACCGAGTGCGCCTAATACTAAACAGATGAACTTAACAGCTAACGCAAAGACGATATTCTGTTTCACAATTCTTAATGTCTTAGTAGAAATCTTCATTGCAAGGGAAATCTTTAATGGATCATCATCCATCAAAACAACATCTGCTGCTTCAATGGCAGCATCACTTCCAAGACCACCCATTGCAATACCAATATCAGCACGAGAGAGTACTGGTGCATCATTGATACCATCACCGACAAAGGCAAGTTTTTCTTTATCTGATTTCTTAGCTAACAACTTTTCTACTTCTTCTACCTTATCTGCAGGAAGAAGTTCACTATGTACTGTATCAATGCCAATTGTATTGGCTACAAGATCTGCAGTAGAAGCACTATCACCTGTTAACATAACAGTTTCCTTGGCCCCTAATGATTTCAAACCACTAATAGCTTCTTTTGCATGATCCTTGATAATATCAGAAATCACAATACAACCTGCATATTTGTCATCAACTGCTACATATACAAGTGTACCAGCCTTTGTATAAGCACTATAACCAATACCTTTTAACTTCATTAATTTCGCATTACCTGCAAGAATATGATGACCATTATAGTCTGCTTCTACACCATGTCCTGCAATTTCCTGAATATGATCTACAAGTGTATTATCGATTTTTTGATTATAAGCTTTCTTTAAGCTGACGCTGATAGGATGTGTTGAAGCACTTTCTGCATAAGCAGCATATTCAAGCAAGTTGTCTTTATCAAAACCTTCGGCAGGTACAACATCAGTCACTTCAAATACACCCTTAGTCAAGGTACCTGTCTTATCAAATACAAAGTATTTAACATCGGATAATGTTTCTAAGTAATTAGAACCTTTTACAAGAATACCGTTCTTGCTGGCACATCCAATACCACCAAAGAAACTTAATGGAATAGAAATAACAAGAGCACAAGGACAGCTGATTACTAAGAATGTGAGAGCTCTAAAGATCCAGTCACCGACATGAGCAGGCTGACCCATAATAGTTAAGACAATAGGGGGAATAATAGCCAAAGCGAGCGCACTATAACATACAACAGGTGTATAATACTTTGCAAACTTCGTAATAAAGTTTTCTGTCTTAGATTTCTTCATACTTGAATTTTCTACAAGATCAAGAATCTTAGAAACTGTTGATTCACCAAATTCTTTTGTTGTTTTAACAGTGATACGTGCTGTCATATTAATAGAACCACTATAGATTTCATCACCACAATGGGCGTTACGAGGCACACTTTCACCTGTTAAGGCACTGGTATTTAGTGTTGTATCACCCTCTACAATAATTCCATCAATAGGAACCTTTTCACCAGGATTGACAATGATTTCACTACCAATCTCTACATCATCAGGATCTACTTCTTCAATCTCTCCATCCACCATGATATTGGCATAATCAGGACGAATATCCATTAAAGCAGCGATATTCTTACGACTCTTACCAACCGCAATGCTTTGGAATAATTCACCTATCTGATAGAAAACCATAACGGCAGAACCTTCAAGATATTCACCAAGGCACATAGCTCCGATTGTTGCAACAGCCATTAAGAAGTTTTCATCAAATACCTGACCATGACTGATATTTTTAATAGATTTTCTTAAAATATCATGTCCAATCACAAAGTAGGGAATTAAATAGAGGATAAACTCGACATAGCCTGGTACAGGGACAATTGTCTTAAATATAGTAATGACAATCAATAAGACAATCGCAATAATAATTCTATTTAAAACATTCTTTTGCTTCTTTGTCATTTCTATCACTCCTTATTAAAGGAAGATTTCGCAATCATCCTCAACAATTTTACAATTTTCTCTTGCTTTTTCCATAACTGCCTGAGGATCAACACCTTCCTCAAACTCAACCTTTAACTTTAAAGTCATAAAACTTA
>UMFV01028344.1_pt1 | contig 11788 bp, 10 predicted proteins | sample 1965101 | NCBI WGS metagenome assembly UMFV01 (sample SAMEA4836055, study PRJEB28245) | human gut metagenome | biome: gut microbiome; material: fecal sample | place: Denmark | collected 2008 | reverse complement strand
CTTTTTGAGTTTATAATATGTGATGGAAGCATTAACTTCGGTTACATTTACAACCGAAGAAATGCCGTAAATAGATGTTTGTAAATTAGACATGGACCACATAATGCCTTCAATTAGTGAAACAAACCGTTTACAAGATTCACAGCCTCGTCCTTTTTCTTATTGATAATCTTGGCATACACCTGTGTCATTTTCACATCGGCATGGCCGAGCAGCTTCGAGACAGTATATAAGTCCGCTCCGAGCGTCAGCATCATGGTGGCAAACGTATGGCGACTGGTGTGGTAGGAGAACCGCTTGGAGATTCCGGCTGCTTTCGCCCAAGGTTTGAGCTGCATTCTGATTGTATTGGCGGACGGCAGGTCGAACACATTATCTTCTGATGATTTGCCCCCACGTTCCGGCATCCACTTCAACGCTTCAGGAGAGAGGGGCAGGTAAATAGGCTCTTTGGTCTTTTTCATGGACACGGCCAAACGGTACTGTCCCCTGTCAACGAACACGTCATTCCATTTCAGCTTGATTATATCGCTGATGCGTAATCCGCAAAAGCAGGAGAACAGATATGCGCATTTTACAATCTCGTATTCCTCGTGGGGCATAGGAGTGTCAATCAACGCTTGTACCTCTTCGATGGTCATGTACGACCGCATACTCTCCGGCTTGCGGATTTTCTCCGACTTCTCAAGTTCGTTGAAAGGGTTGGCCTTCATCTTTTTCTTCCTGACGGCAGAGTTCAACGCACCGTTCAACGCACGGTAATAATTGTGAAGCGTGTAGTTCGATATGTCCTTGCCTTTCGGATGATATTCCGTCAGCAGATAAGTGATGTAGCCACGACAAAAGTCCCCGTCAATCTGATCCAGTGTGACCATTTCTCCGGCATAGTCTTTCAGTATGCGCATGGCAATCTTGATTTGACTGCCATCTTTCTTACCGGCACTCTCTTGAGCCTCCATATAAACCTGCATCCAATCCAGCAGGAAAGTCTTGTCCTTACGGAATACAATCCCGGCCTCATTACTGGTCAGTTCGATAATACGCTTCGACTTGATGGCATTGGCGGCGTCCATTGTCGTCTGATTCTGCCTGCGGGAGTTGCTATCCGTTTCCGGGATAATATACATCTTGAGGTATTCATATGTCCGCTTTCCGTCGCGGTATATATCCAGATACAGGCTCTTGCTGCCATTGCTCAGCGACTTCATCCGAAGACGAATTGGCTCTTTGACTTTTGTATGATTCTTAACTCGTGCCATAGGGATTCCTTTCTCATTTTTTCTACTGCAAATATACGAATAAGTATCGAATTTGAGAAACAAATGAGAAACAAAATTGCACCAAACAAGAGCCAATCTACTGAAAGTACTGAAAACAACCGAAAATAAAAATAAGATTATAAAACTTTGATTTACAGGATATTTGTTATCAATTTATTGGATGTTGTTTTCATTCTATACATATAATGCGTAAATCTGAGAAATTTAATTTATTCTACGTATATTAAATAAATTGAACACGGCATGCAATAAACTGAGAATCATAAAGTCTTACATCCAGACAAAAGGATTGCTGATTTTGATTGCCAAATCATGGGATCTACAAATGTTAAATTGTGCAAATTTAAAGCAACATAAAAAAGACTATAAATGGAAGTACTTTAATTTTTATTAGTAAGTTTATTATTTTTGTGGTAAAATTCAATTGGATGGCAAGGCGAAATAAAATCAATGAAACAGGAATTGATAGAATTCCATATGATAACAGTGTACATGATGCTTGGGCAGCTTATATTTGTGTAAATTGTAGTCACTTGAATTATGTACATATTGGAAATAAATTATTAACTCCAGAGATAGCATTAGAAACACAGTCATGGGAATGTGAAAAATGCGGATATGTGCATAATAAAAATTCTGATTTGCCTGCAAAATTAACAAACTGGAGACCAGAACTACTCGAAAAGGAGAGTGTTACAGCTCAAAGATTTTGGAAAGCATTTTTTGTTACAGCAACAGAAAATCCTGAAGCTTATTGGAAAAGGTGTAATATGTGTGGCCGTATTTTACCTAATCATGCTTTTAGTAAGCATAAAGACTGGGGCCCCTTAGAAAAACAAATGGAATGTAGAGCTTGTAAAGGTGCTATCAATTCAATCTTAAACGATTTGCGTACTGTAGAGCAGTTACGAGAAAGTTCTATTCGAAGAAGAATAGCTGATTTATTTGTTGCGGATCAAAACGAAACAATCAACATTCAAGATTTATTTACCCGATTTGGGGGTAAATGTTTCAAAACTGGCAAGCCATTAGATATCAATAAAACTGGTTCTTGGCATATAGATCATATATTACCGTCTAAATACTTATATCCACTTACAGTTAGAAATGCTGCTTTATTATCGGCTGAAGCTAATAGTAATAAAAGAGATAGATGGCCGAGTGATTTTTATACCAATCAAGAACTTGTTGAACTATCAAGAATAACAGGTGCACCTCTTGAATTAATCGCAAGTGCTACTCCAATTATTAATACCAATATTGATGTAAATAAAGGTATTGATAAATACTTAAACGTAAGAAACTCAAGCGATCTACCTAAACGCATAATTGAAATTAAACGCATAATTGAGATCTATAATTTGAATGACTTGGTAGATGAAGAACATAAAAGAATTCTTAATGATATTCTATAAACTACTAGGTGGTGGGTCCTACATAAGACTCACCACTTTTTATTAATAAGTATATTAGTAATAAATACCCACTAAACTGTGGCGTTTTAAACCTTTCCATCTAATACAATAATAAATACTGATGATCGGTAACAGTACCTAAATCTTTGATACCAAATTTATCGCAATGAACAACGCTTTCATCAAATAATTCAGAATGATTAAACCATCTTTTACTCAATGTTTTTAATATTTCCCCCATATTACATTTTTTACTCTTCCCTAGATGAAGGACAAATACTCCCCCATTTTTAATACGTTCTTTCGCTTGATTAAAAATAGGGTTATATACTTCAAAATCTTTTTTCTGCCTTTCATCGACATATAATTGAGGCATTGTTTTAAAATCATCAGGTTCCCAACCACTAAACCACAGGCGAATCCAATTGGCAGAATAAAATCTTGTACTATCATAGAAAGGAGGAGATGTTATTATAGCATCTAAATTATTCACCTCATGTGGCCAAACAAATGTAGAATCTTGTAGAAAAATTTTACCAGGTACAAATATTTCAGGAAGTGCCTGTGAAAAATATTTATTAACTTTTTCCTTAAGTTTACTTATTAAATCTTTATAAATAAAATCTCCTGTTGGAGCATAAGGTGTTATTGGATGAGATTTTCTACTTAGAGCATAAGGCCTATTTCCATGCAAAATGTGTAATAAGGAAGAAATTACTACCATCTCACTCGCATTTTGTGGTTTATTCTCTAAAAAAAACAAACGTGCCAACAAGATTTCTTTAAGTGTATTTTTTTCATAATAATCAAGAAGACATTTATTTAGGCCAAAACTAGCGTATTTCATTAAGTCTCCAATATTATTGTTATTAGTCTTTATGTAATTATTTAATTTCTCAATGCACTCTATTGCTTTTGATTTATTTGTTATACCCACTTTTGCCTGGGATATATAGTAGCACATATTGCTTATATCCATTCCAAAGGACTCAATACCATTTAGCGCACCTTCAAAAGGTATAGTTCCAACCCCAGCAAATGGATCAAATAACTTTCCACCTGACGGTACAAATGTTTTCACTAAGTGGTATGCAATCGCAGGTTTCAGTTTCCCTTGATATGAACATAACGAATGGTTTATATTACCCCAATTTTTTTTAGAAAATGGCGCAGTTTGATGCGGAAGTTCATTTTTAAAACATGTCCAATTATCTTGCCAGTTGTTACCTAGTGCCATACTATTATTCATTTATCATTACTATTAAAACCTGTGTAACTATTTGACCACCTCTCGATCTACGTTCTCGAAGTTTTATTTTTTCCACAAATTTGTATCCAATACTTTCTAAAACTTCAATAAGAATATCATCGGTTCTTATGTGTACTCCATTAAAAACAGAGTCTCCAATATCTATTAGTAAATGAGCGTTATTCTCTAATTTAGGACGTAACCCATTAAATATTTGATACATCTCAGAGAAATAACATTTTGCCATTTGAGGAATCCTAACATCATAAGCTGTTTCTTTTAACGATGTTATTGTTTTAGATAAGAGCATACTTTTTGATTCAATGTCAAAGTCAATAAAATTTGAGACCTTAACGTCATTAATGCCACTTGTTAAAATTTCATCCCTATATATTCGTAAATCCTGTTCAGAACGTAAGTATCCTAAAAACCAAAGTTCTAATTTAGTATTTCTAATATAATTCGTGCCATTTAGGTATGGTGGACTGGTTAATACGCAACCAATCTTTTCACAAGATACTTGACCTATGCATTTTGCATTTGAATGAATTAATGTATGGTTATAAGCAATATTATCTACAAACTCAAATTTGAGATCGTTATATATTTCATTTACTTTATCGTTTAATATGTCAGAGAATTTAGGAATACCTTTCTCTAATTCTTTTTTAGTTTTAAATCGTAGATCTCCTTGTTTTTTCAAGAAAGACGACGGTATTAAGCATGCTAAAACTGCAATTGTAAAGATATCTTTTGTTAATGATTCTGCTTTTAAATCAATAAATGTTTTAATTCTTAAGATTTCATTATAATTCTCCTCAGGAAAATAAATACTACTCTTAAACACTCTCTTATAATTCTCCTCTAGATCTTTATTAATGATGTGATTAGATTCTAAAAACTCATCCCTAAATGCGATTAAATTGTGGCATATTATATTACGTTCATCATTGGAGGTTTTCAGAACATTTAATTTAGTCTTTATAAGAAACTGCAAAAGTGGGTTAATTTCTGAATAATAAGTTCTGTACCCCATTGAATCAGAAGCAAATATTGTTGTTCCTGTTCCTGCGAAAGGTTCATATATTATACATTTATTGGGGATGTATTTACTTATGAGAGCTTTAACAAAATCTGGTGAATACCCTTCAATGTATGGATACCATCTGTTAAATGGAATAGCTTTGCTATTTTTAAATGTTACATCAGAAGCCGCAATTATTCCATTATCTTTTTGCAATGCTTTATCTAATAAAAATTTTATAAACTGACTAACATTTCTTTTATCTCTTTCAGCCGCAATACATAATTCAGAATAATCAGAATAGCCAATAACATTCCTTATCTCTTGGCTGGAAAATTTATTAACGAGCACATATAGGTCATGTTCCTTTTCTGTAAAAGCAATCGGGACAACCTTGGATTTATTGTTTCTTTTATCTGTAAAAGATATCGATTTAAATTTTTGCATTGTTGTTTTAATATAATATGATAATTACATTGCAAATGTAACATGTATATCTGACATACGCAACTATTCTAATATTTTAATGATATATGTTCTCAACAACAAAGCATGAGATGAACGATAATCTAATTGAATTCCATGATTGTTTTGAATCTTTATACAAATCTGGCAATCATAAGGCTTTTTGCCTATTAGGTAATTACTCTGATGTATGTCATTGTCCTTTTACATTTGCCATGGCCCTGTGGTATTACCTTTACCACAAAGGTACGTTGTCGAACCCATTGCGACCATTCCGAAGAATCTGCCCCAACCATGCCGGCACTGGTTAACGGGAGGGGTACATTTGATTCCGCTGCAGGCGGTACATTTCAAAGTGATACAGACGGTACATTTCATTCTGATTTGCCCGGTACATTTGAAAGTGATATGAGTGGTACATTTAAAGTGATGCAATCATATATAGTTGAGAACATCATCCTTTCTTGCAACCTGTAGTACTAATACTGGTGTTTTATCATACTACTTCTTAAAGTACTCAAAGTGTATGTAATTGTTTCTCTGTAATAAAATCACATCCATCTAAATAACTGGGAGTCGGCAATGAAACATGATGTGGCTTGTATACTTTTATGCTTTTAGATGCGTTCTTAAAATACATAACCTCTCTTTCTGTACATGGCGATTTAATGCTATTATCCGTCATGACATAAAGTAACATCTTGGATTGCTCCATTCTTAGTTCTAGAGCTTTCCACGTATCTTGGTTCTGATTTTGACGATTCAGCATTACTCTATCGTTTACCCAATCAATGTATACAGTTTTCCCTTGCTGATTAAGGAGAAGCTTAAGTTGTAAAAGTTCATTAACATCAAGTGAGCTATGTGAAAGGAGTACATCATATTCCTGATACAACATATGTTGATTGGAGTATATAAGCTGTATTAATTCCGTAGGATTTTTCTGTATATCAATCGGTTTTAGCATTGATAGACGTCTTTTACCTTTACGTTTCTTTGACAACCATGGATTTTCGCCCAATCTCTTAAGGGAATAAAAGGCCACTTCGCGAAGATCGTCATTTTTCTCGCATGCATTTATCTTATTCAAGAACTCTATTGTTTCATCACATCGGAATTGAGTTGCCTCTAGGAGTATCAGATAACGTGCATTGATGTCAAGAGGAGAAGTTTTACGCGTCTTGAAATATGATTTGATAAGTTGTTTGATATATGGAGGGCAAACCTCTTGAACAAAAACAAGATTTGAAGCGAGTTTATCATTACGCTGCCTTTTCTTTTCTTGCCCTTTAAGAACTAAAGATTCGTACTTATTTTGCCTATCTCGTTCATTCAAATATTTAGATAAAGAGCGCATATGAACAGCATGTTTTAAATACTGTTCAGGAGTATAATATGGGACTGTCCGAAGCCCTTTACGGCTCCGCCGATAAAAATCATTTTTCATCTCATTACAATGACGTACAATCTCCTCCCATTGACACGGATAGCACTCTTTAAATGCAGACAAAAAATCCTTAAAAGAGAAATTCTTTGGCATAACCTCAAACAGCTTTTCAGATATATACTTTAGATGCAAGTTTTTCCTGAAAATCATATCTCGATAAGTCTGTTTGCGGTAACAGATGGACATATATTCAAATGCTTATTTATTAACGCTAAGATGTAGATTATAAGAATCATTTTTCTCATAATCATCTTTAATTCGTTCGGCACGTTCTATTAATGAAGAAACATGAGATTTAAAGTAATCCCATCTAACCATAGGGATATAGCTATATTCACCATACCATATTCTAGAATTTCTCTGGCAATCAACGATATCAGGACATTTTCGATTGAATAAATTCTCTTTTATTATTGTAAACATCCAATCACTGACATACGTCGTACAACCTGTTTCACAACATGCATTTGTCTTTAATGCATATTCATAGTTTCCTCGTTTATCTGGTAGAACGACTGCTAGTATTGCATTTCTATGACTCTTCCTGTCTCCACGAACTGTTTCTCTTAATGAATAACAAATCTCCCATGGAATCCATTGCGATTTGTCATACTTTCCATTGTCTTTCATATTTGGAGATATCAGAACGATAGTAATAGATGTAGGAAAAATTCTGTCTTTTAACTCTTGCCAAATTTCATCTTCCAACCAATCAGACAAATCTTCTCCATCATGTTCTCCAAAAAATATATGATCCTCTGCTGCTAATAGTTTTTCTATCTCGTCTACATAATGACGTGCTTTAGTAGGAAAATGGCCAAACAAGTGTTGTACATCTTCATCTGCATACTAATAGGATACAAATACGTTTCTTGGCATAACAAAATTAAATTAGTTCTATATATTGATAACTATTGTAGCTACTATAATCATAAGTTGCATCTATAATTCGATGGCTGTGTTTCTGATATAAAACTCATGATTAGTCTAAGTTTATATGCACATCATACGCATCTTTGTTGTTTCTTATTTCAATAGCCTTTTCTATGTAATAATTATGATTTTCCATAAATTCATCCCACTTTACGGTTTTAAAAAATGAAGGTTCTTCATTTGTATATATATACTTCCCATCGCATTGTCGAAACTGTTTGTCCTTGATATTAAAACTGTTATCTCGTAATATTTTAAACAACCGACTTGTAAAATGGGTAGTGCAATTACAATATAAATCTGATTTATAATACCAATTATATAAACCGGTTTCATCAGGAAGAACAACTCCTAATATAGCATTCATTTGCTTAGTATAGTTGCCATTTGGTACAGTGCGTAGAGAATATGAAACTTCCCAAGGTATCCATTGATCTTTCTCTGGTTGATCCGTTTTCATTCCTTTAGATACTAATACAATTGTTATTGAGCACTGCCTGATTTTAGACTTTAACACTGTTTCTATTGTTGTATCAGAAAAATCAGCTAAACTCTCTCCATCCTTCTCGCCAAGGTTTATATTGTCTTTTCCTATTTTTTCTTGCAACTTGTCTACATAATGGCGGACTTTGGTCTCCACTCTTACCATTTGGCCCCATATATTTTTCTCATAAACACCTAAGTCCTTAACTAGGGTATCTGCGTATTTGTATGACACGAAAACTTTTCTGTCCATCTTGATTATATTTGATTAAGTAAATATTTCTGGAATAAAGACATGTATGCATAGTCTTTTACTAATCGCTCATTCTTATCTAAAAATTGTTCATCATATATTTTTTTTGCAGCAGCTCCAGTACTTGCTATAGGTAGAATAATGGCATGTGGATGTTTCTTTATGAACATTTTATATTCTTCCTCTACCCCTTCCATTCCGCCTATAAAAACACCAGCAGCAAATTTATATTCATTCAACATTCTGTTTCTCATTTCCAACAAAGATTTTTCTCTATCATCATCAATAATATCAGTTAATACTATATTTTTGAATTTATTATTATCTTCCGGAAAATATTTTTCAAAAAATCTTGATTGGTATAGCGTTATGTGCTCTTGAATATTCAAATTCAATTTTTCCATAACATGATATATTAAAGGAGTAATAGACGGATGACCTCCCCAAATGAGTTTATGGCAAGGGAGCACTACTGTTGTTAATGCTATTACTGCATCTCGTATTGCTATAATATCAGCTGTTTCAATATATCCAGGATCTCTTTCTTGCAAAGGAATACTTGCTGATAAAAATATATTTTTTATTTCGTTGTTTCTAGCCATTTCTTAAAATCTTGTTTTTTTAAAGTCAATATATCTTTTTTAAAGTTGCCATTTAACCAATCTAGATGTTTTAACCATTTATCTCTAATCCTTAAATCGTCATATATCAATCTAATACAAGTGTGTTGTGGATTTTCATTATATCGGTATTGAATCTCTGCAGCTTGGCAATTGAAAGATTGTGGAACTCCGATTGTGGGGATGTAAATAATCTGCTTGTCAGATATCACTTCAGTTAAATATCTTTCAGGTTGAACAGTAATATTTCTGCCACATTGCTTGGCAATACTCATGAATTCTGTTATTAAATTATCTTGCCGAGATGCTAGATTTCTAGCTCGTACCGACTCTACCAATTGCACTATTTCTTCAACTTTGTCATTGTTTAGTTTTGATTTATCCTTATTGTCATAGATTGTATCAACGAAATCAGCCTCTTCTAATTTTAATGGAAAGCTTAAATGGGAAATAGCATCAATCTTATGATTGGGCCAAACTAATTGAACAATTCCAATTTGTTTTGAACCAGCTTCAGCGAGTTCTTCCTTACACCAATGACTTTCTAAAAATCCTGGGGTATTTAGTAATAGTATTACATCGCAATCAGTCATTCTGTGCCACAGTTCTTCTTGGAAAGGTTCTCCTTTTTCGATGGAATGTGTATCTAAGAAAACATCGAAGTGATGAGATTCGAGGGCTTCATACATTTGTATGGCTACAGAGGTTGATTCTGATCTTTTATAACTTATAAATATTTTTCTTGTGTTTCTCAAGAGTTCAAATGCCTGTAAAACAACATTTGCAATTCGACACCGCTGATAGCCATTATATAGAATTCCATTTTGATTTTCAAGTTCTTTCGGTATTTCGTAAGAGAAACTGTTGTAATACACTGGAAGTATCATTGTTCCATCCTTAATTAATTTGTCGACAATAGGCAAATCTTTAAAATTTCCCTTTTTGTCTCCAAAGTATATAGAGAATGTAGGTTGATTTCCTACATAATCTTCTTTCCAATTACTTCGGTCTATTATATTTAGAATACCTGCAGGTAATTTTAAATTGGTAATTTCTAAAATAATTTGACTCTTAATTTCTTCGACAATAGGATCTTCTATTGAACCCAATAAGATTAATTGATATCTATATTTCATGTTGCTTTTTATTTACTTGTTTTTAGCAATATCCAATATCTCTACATATAGCATTCATAAAACACAAAGTTACTAATTCATAGCGAGAAAGGCTAAAAAATGGCAGGAAAATACCACTCGCAAAACTAAAAAGTCGCAAAAGAAATATTTAACAATCAGGTACTAGGGACGGTGTGCCATATGGGGAGAGAATGCACCTGCTTGCTCATGTGCCCGCTGTGGCGGTTACACCATCTCGCGTTCGACAGGTGCCTATGAGGGAGTATACGATGGCTGCCCGATATGCAGAGGCGTCGTTGCCGCAGAAGATATAGTTCTTCCGGCTGAGTGCCAGCGACCTGATGGCATTCTCGATGAGGTTGTTCCCGATGTTGATCCTGCCGTCATTCAAAAACCAATGCAGGTCTCAAGCATCCGGTTGAATTCCTCCATATGCATCATTTTCCACCGAACCAGACCTGATCTGGCAAAGGTCGTTAACACCTTTCGGATGGGTGATATATCCCCTTATAATTAATTTATAAGAGGTAACCTTATTCCCACCTTGTACAATCTTACATATCCTGATATTCTTTCGAATTCTGGCTCATTTTCCCGATTGAACGTAAAGAACTCATTTTTATCTTGATCTGGATATATTATCAAGCATTTTATGGGAATGGCACTTTCTTCATCTAAACCCAGTAATTCGTAAATTTTACTTAGACGAGCATACCCAGACACTTCTCTGGCATCCTCCTTTGATATGGTTTTGCATTCTTTATATCTAGGTTTGTACTTGGCATCTATCACATATGGATTAGGCCATAACTCAGGTTTTAGAAGATAGTCAAGTTCTTGGAAATGCGCACGAACATGGTAACTAATTTCATTTTTTCCAGTAAAAACTCTACGTAAGTGATGAAATACATATAGCTCAAACAGTTTACTTGTATCTATCCAAAAAGGAGGCGTAGAAATGTCATTTTGTCCAATAGTCGTAATATCATAACTATAACGACGTAAAAGCAATTGAGCGAATTCAATTGCCTGATTATAATCCCTATAAACGGGATTACCTTTATATGTTTTTATTGTTCTAACACATATATCGTCGCTTATACTATCAAAATAAGGTCGTATAAATCTAACTTTTTTATTCAACAGCTCTGTGTTTACAGCATATTTATATACTTCCAACTGTTTAACACAGAAACGAAATGCTAATTTTAAAATTCTATTTTCAGGTGAATTAGTTCCATAAACCTGATACTTACATACATTATTGGTTATACGTCCTTTCGCTATATTTGTTCGCATATTTTGGTCAACCATTATACGACCCTTAATTTTATTATGCAAATTCTCTTTTACTATGTAAAAACTCTTTTTCAGCCCCTTCTTTACAATCAAACTAAGTATGTTAAGGTACTCTGTTATAAGAAATATACTTAGTAAATCTTGTTGTTGCGAAACTTTAATTGAAGGCTTATTAAAATAAACA
>UMFV01031705.1_pt1 | contig 11962 bp, 9 predicted proteins | sample 1965101 | NCBI WGS metagenome assembly UMFV01 (sample SAMEA4836055, study PRJEB28245) | human gut metagenome | biome: gut microbiome; material: fecal sample | place: Denmark | collected 2008 | reverse complement strand
TCTTCTCATTTCTGTATAATATATAAAATAAATTCTATTGTAAATATTTCTTAAAATCATATATACAATTAGCAAAAAAATTTACTTCCGGTTTTTAATATGGTATAATCAATTATGTGAAAGTGTAGGTGTGTATATGCAAGTTCAGTCTATAAGGTCTAATACAGGATTTACCTCAAAAAGAGATGATATGATTGCTCAGGATGACGATTATATCAGATCGGTTGCTTTACGTAAAACTTTGAAAAAAGTAGATCCGGAAAGAAACCGTAAAATAACAAATGCAATGTTTTATTCTCTTCCTGTTGTTGCAGGTTTATCTGCTGCAATTTTAACTAAAGGTAAAACAACTTTATTGACTAAAGAACTTTCCGGAAAAGCTGCTAAACTTGCTAACGGTTTAAAATCCGGTGCAGCATGGGCTGTTACTCTCGGCGTGGCTGATGCAGTTATCGGGGCTAAAAACTTGCTTTCACGTAAATCAGAAGCTGTTAATGAGTTCGACCGCAAAAACCCTGTTCTTTCATTCTTTGGAACTTTAGGCGTTGCTCTTGCGGCTTTATATTATGCACCTAAGGGTATCTCAAAATTGCTTTCTAAAATTAAACCTGAAAAAATGGCTAAAATAACCCAACGGATTGGTAAAGCGGGTGATAAGATTAATAAATCTAAATTTTTGGAATCAATTGCAAAACCGTTTAGAAGTTTAGCTAAAAAGACACCTTCAGCTCTTAAAGAAGCCGGTAAAGTCGCTGTTTCATGGGCTCCGGATGCAATGCTTCTTGGTACATTGATTCATGCTTTATCCAGCGGCTACCGTCAAAACAGCGAATATAGCAAAAACTATTCAAATCTTAAAGAAAAACAATTAAATATAGCTAAAATGCGTGTTAGAGAATTGCAAATGGAAAATGACTTTTTGAAGCAATTCCCTGAAAATGAAGCTAACCTTGAAATGGTAAAAGATGCTGCACAGGGCAGAACTGATGATGTACTTGCTGCTCTTGCTGAACAGTATCCGGTAGAAGAATAATAATTTATGATTAGTTCTCTTTTAATGACTTCTAATAATATTACAGGTCAGTTCCGACCTGCAGTTATACAAACTCCGGTTTCTTTTCAGGCTAACCCTGTAGGTAAGTATGTTAAACCTATAGAGGTAAAGCATATTGGTTTGCTTGATAAGCTGGGTGAATTTTTTGCTGGAGTTTCTGATATGCTCAAAAATCAGCAAAAATCTCTTGCTACTCAAAGCGGAGCTTTGAATGTTAAAAATATTGCAGACCCCATTCCTGAAGCAAATATCCAGTTTGATGATGTAAAATCTCTTACAATCAGACCTAAAAAATTCAGATTGGAAGGCAGTAAAGACCCCGTTAGTTTATGCCATTTTGAATACTCATCGCCTAAGACTTCAAAATTCGATATTGTCATGACGGATGGCGGTGTTCTTAAAAAGGGAGATATTTTCTCTTATGATTACCATAGAGCGGACAAGCATCCTATCAGAGATAATGAAGCCAAGAACATAAACAATATTTTTGAACGCTATGGTGAAGATATTTTAAATATTATTAGAAAATACCAGAAAAAATTATCATAAAGCCATTTTCGTATATTTGAACTTTTGTATGATATAAGTTCAAATCCCGATAATGAGGTTGGAATTCTAGAGCAGCCCGCAGCAGTATTGCTGTTTTGAGCCGGTTGAAAGCTGCGAGTCTGGAAATTTTTCTATTACTAAAACAATAAAAAAAACGGAATACTCAGAAGAGTATTCCGTTTTTAGTTTATATCCGAAGTTAATTACTTCATCAATTCACCGACTGCTTTGTAAACAGACATGCGTTTTGCCGCATCTGTTTCAGCCTGTTCATAAAGTGCTTCAGCATGTTCAGGGTTTGTTTTCATCAGTGATTTGTAACGACCTTCGCTTCTGATGAAGTCCTGATAGCTTCCTTTAGGATCTTTAGCATCCCAAGAGAACGGTTGTTCAGGGTTTGCCGGATTGTATCTGTAAAGCGGGAAGTATCCTGCTTCAACAGCACGTTTTTGTTCGGTTTGAGTTTTACTCATATCGATACCGTGTGCAATACAAGGTGCATAAGCAAAGATGATAGATGGTCCGTCATATGCTTCAGCTTCCTGGAATGCTTTTAGAGTTTGTGCTCTGTCAGCACCAAGAGCAACTGATGCAACATATACATAACCATATGACATGCTCATCAAGCCCATGTTTTTCTTGTAAGTAGGTTTCCCGCCTGTAGCAAACTTCGCAACAGCACCTGTAGGTGTTGATTTAGAAGCCTGACCGCCAGTGTTAGAGTAAACTTCTGTATCAAGAACAAGGATATTAACGTTCTGGTTTTGTGCCAGTACGTGGTCGATACCGCCGTAGCCAATATCGTTAGCCCATCCGTCCCCACCGATAATCCATACAGATTTATCTGTGAAGTAATCCTGAAGTTCTCTTACTTTTGCTAAATCCGGACAATCAACATCTGCGTATTTAGCAATAACTTCTTTTGCTTTATTTTGAGCTGCTGCAGCTTCTTCTGTTTTTGAATTATCAAAGTGAGAAATTGCTGCTTCAAGAGCTTCTTTCAAATCAGCCGGAGTTTTTTCATTATTTACAACTTTTTCAACGTAAGTTTTCAAAGTGCTTCTGTTCTGATCTACAGCCAATCTCATACCAAAGCCGAATTCAGCATTGTCTTCAAATAATGAGTTAGCCCAAGCCGGACCTCTGCCTTCCTTATTAGTTGTGTAAGGTATAGTAGGGAATGTTCCGGAGTAGATTGAAGAACATCCTGTTGCGTTAGCAACAATCATGTTTTCTCCGAATAACTGTGAAACTAATTTAACGTAAGGTGTTTCACCGCAGCCTGCGCAAGCGCCTGAGAATTCAAATAGAGGTTTTCTAAGCATAGCCCCTTTAATTGTTTTTGTTGTATTTTTACCCATTACGTTATCCGGTAATTCATCAAAGAATTTTTCGTTAACAAGTTCGCAAGCTTCTTCTTCTTTTTCAATTGTTGACCATGTAAGAGCTTGTTTTTCAGGGTTTTTATTTGCAGGACACTGGTCTACGCAAACTCCGCAGCCTGTACAATCCATGCAGTAAACCTGAACTTTGAAACGTTCATCTGCAAGAGCCGGTCTTGCTGCGATTGTGTTGAATGATGCCGGTGCATCTTTCAAATCTTTAGTTTCAATTAATTTAGTTCTGATAGCTGCGTGAGGACAAGCGGAAGCACAGATGCCGCACTGGATACAGTTTTCAGAATTCCATTTTGGAACACGAGGTGCGATACCACGTTTTTCCAAACAAGCTGTTCCTGTAGGGATAACACCGTCAACTGACATAGCTGAAACAGGAATATCATCGCCTTTTTGTCTCATTGAAGGTTCAATGATTTTCTTAGCAAAGTCAGAAGCGTCATCTGAAATTAATTTAACATCATCAACACAGCCAACTCCATCAAGTGATGCCGGTACTGGTACTTCTTCGGTAGCGTTAACAGCAGCATCAATTAATGCAAGGTTCATGTTAACAACGTCATCGCCTTTTTTCTTGAAGGTTTTCTTAGTCATTTCTCTCATACCTTCAAGAGCTTGTTCAAACGGAATAATTCCAGAAACTTTGAAGTATGCAACCATCATAACTGTGTTTGCACCTTTACCTCTTAAGCCAGGCTGTTGTTCAATAAGTTTTTCAGCATCTACATTGTAGAATTTGATTTTCTTATCGATAATAGTTTTTTGCATATCTCTTGTTAAGTGAGCGAAAGCTTCATCTTTAGAGTATGGACTGTTGAGGAGGAATGTTCCGCCTTCTTTAATACCTTTTAACAGGTCATATCTGCCGATGTATGCGTGAGCTGAGCAGGATACAAAGTCAGGAGCTGTGATAAGGTATGTTGATTTAATCGGTTTGTCGCCAAATCTCAAGTGAGATACTGTAACACCGAATGACTTTTTAGAGTCATAAGCAAAGTATGCCTGAGCATCTTTGTTTGTATATTGACCGATAATTTTAATTGAGTTTTTGTTAGCACCAACAGTACCATCAGAACCCAAGCCCCAGAACATACAGTTTGTAGTACCTTCAGGCTCAGTAACGATGTGTTCTTCAACTTTAAGTGATTTATTAGTTACGTCATCTTCAATACCAACTGTAAATCCGTGGAAGCCGTTGTTTGCTAAGTGTTTGTATATAGCAAGAACCATTGATGGAGTAAATTCTTTTGAAGATAATCCATAACGACCGCCAATAATGTTAATACCTTTGTTTTCCAAAGCTGCAACAACATCAAGGAATAAAGGTTCGCCGATAGAACCAGGTTCTTTTGTTCTGTCAAGAACAGCGATACGTTTAACAGAAGCAGGCAATACAGACTTAAATCTTTCAACGTCAAACGGTCTGTACAATCTAACTTTAACTAAACCGTATTTAGTACCGCGTTTAGCGTTAAGGTATTCGATAGTTTCTTCGATAGTTTCGCAGCCTGAACCGATAGCAACTATAACATCGGTAGCATCAGGGGCACCTACATAATCAAATGGATGATACTGTCTGCCTGTTACAGCAGCAACTTTATCCATGTATTCCTGAACAATGTCAGGAACTGCATCATAGTATTTGTTAACTGTTTCACGACCCTGGAAGTAAACATCGGTATTTTGAGCGCCAACTTTACATACAGGAGCTTCAGGACGCAATGCGCGTTTTCTGAATTCTTCTATATATTTCGGTTCAACTAATTTAGCAATATCTTCATAAGAGATTTCTTCAATTTTGTGAATTTCGTGAGAAGTTCTGAAACCATCGAAGAATTGTAGGAACGGAACTTTAGCTTTGTAAGTTGCAAGGTGGGCAACTAAAGCCATATCCATTTCTTCCTGAACAGAGTTTGCAGCGAGCATTGCATAACCTGTGTTACGGCAGCCCATAACGTCTGTGTGGTCGCCGAAAATTGCTAATGATTGTGCAGCCAATGCTCTTGCTGAAACATGGATTACGTGAGGGAGCATTTCACCTGCAGCCTTGTGCATTACAGGAATCATCAAGAGCAAGCCTTGAGATGCTGTGTATGTAGAAGTTAAAGAACCGGCAGCCAAAGAACCATGAACTGCACCTGCAGCACCGGCTTCTGATTGCATTTCGGCAACTCTAACTGTTTTTCCCCAGATATTTTTTTTACCTTGGGAAGCCCATTCATCAATCCATTCACCCATTGTAGATGAAGGAGTGATAGGGTAAATTGCTGATACTTCGCTAAGTGCATAAGCAATATGCGCTGCAGCGTAGTTACCATCAACTGTTATAGTTTTTCCTGGCATAATTACCTAACCTCCTTGTTTATCTGCTATACTTAATTATAACCACCTCTACATTTTAATACAAACATATTATTTTGACAAAATTTTGGATTTGTAAATTTATGTTAAGAATATAGATTATTTACTGAATGAATAGTAAAATTTTTTATTCAGACGCTTTAAAAAGGTTAGAGCTATGAAAGGATTTAATATGAATATACTGCCGATTATCCCGAATTTAAAATTTAATAAAAATATCCAAAAAAACGAAAAGTTGAATAATAGCACTATTATTCAGCCAAAGTATTCACATACTTTGGCTGCAGATAGTATCTCCTTCTCAGGTAAAGTGTTAACGCAGAATACTACCAGTCTTATAACAAACGCAATAAAACAAGGATACCTGGATAATGAAACTAAATTTATGGCTGAAGTTAAGAAATTCCATGGTGCCCTGAAAAGAGTGTCTGAAAAGTTAAAAGACAGAGGTTTTTCTTTTGATGAGGAGTATAACGGTAAACATCCTGTTAAAAGTTTGGAGTCTTTTATGGATAAATGCCTGCGTCAAGGAGGGGCTTCTGATAAAATGAGAGCCACTGTATACTGGTTAAATCAGCAGGATGTTGCAAGTTTTAAACAGTTTTTGACCTTGATGGAAGAGGAAGGATATTCAATTGCAACTGTAAAGGTTATGAATCCAAAAACAAATAAATTTGAGCGTTTTCCTGATTTAGAAATACGTCAGTATAATGTTACTAAAGATGATTTAGGAATATTAGGAACCTTCTTAAGCAATGCCGAAATTTCCAGACCGCGCAGCAGTACATATGCGGATTATCAAATGAGGTTTATGCCTAAGGGTAAAGGCAAGAAGGATACTTTGCTTGAATTGATTATGCTTTACGGACCGCACTACGCAAAGGCAAAAGAACTTGAGTCAAAGTATGTATACAATATTGCGCGTGAATTTGACCGGCTGCATATAAATTTAGACCAGAAGTTTGAAGAGAACACTCCAGGCAGAAGAATTGCAAATAACGTCGACGTTATTAAAACACGATTACGGGAAGATATTTCTAAGCCCTTGTTTACAAATGCTTATAACACTGAGCATAAAATTAAAGAACCGAAACTCCCTGTTGTAATAAGTAAAATTCACTGTGATATGCTTGATGGATATGTATACGGTATAAGGCAAAAAATCCCGATGTACTATAGGGATTTGAACAAACGCTTAAAGGATGATGAATTTATTATAGAACAAATAAAAAGTTCTGCTTCATATCAACTCAGAGAAGATAAAACAATAACTTTGGAAGAAATTAAAGAAAAAAGAGAAGTTCTTAAAAAGCTTCTTATTCAATATGAAGCTGAAGATATAGGTGTTATTGCAACTATAAAAGAAATGCTTAAAGTTACAATTAAAAAATTCGGTGAAAAATAAAAATTTAAACTTTTATAATTGCAACATTTTCAATATGATAAGTGTGGCAGAACATATCAAAAGGCTGTATGCTTTCTACGCTGCAGCCTTTTTTACATAAATATTTTAAATCACGCGCAAGTGTAGCCGGATTGCAGCTTACATATATTATGGTCCCTTTTGAAAGCCGTAATGCTTCGTCAAGTGACTGTGTGCTGCAGCCTTTCCTTGGCGGATCCAGAATAATTACATCAAATTTGCGTTTAATTTTTTTACAGTATAAAGCAGTGTCCATATTGTGAAGTTCGACATTATGAATTTCATTTAATTGAAGAACTTCTCTTGCTTTTTCAACTGCTTCTTTATTTTCTTCTACAGAAATAACTTTTTCGGCAGCATCACATACGCTTATTCCAAAGGTTGCTACGCCAGCGTAGGCATCGAGTATTGTTGGGTTTTCGAAATTTTCTTTAATATATTTTTTTACATAAGCAAATATATTTTCGGCACTTTTAGGATTTACCTGAAAAAATGTATTTGCACCTATTCTAAATGTTTTATCCAAAATTCTTTCTTTTACAAAATCTTTCCCGCAAACGCATTCTGTTTCATCAGAAAGAATTACGTTTGTCTTTTTGGTATTAAAATTCACACAGACACCGGAAACAGATTTGAATTCCGCAAAAATCTCATTACAAAAATCTTTTAAGCGTGGAAAAACTTTTTTTGAATTAACGACAAGAGTAACCAATACCTTTCCGGTTGCAGCCGAAACTCTTAAAACAACATGTCTTAAATCTCCGGCATGTTTTTTTTCATTATAGCCGGAAATCCCGAAATCAAACGATTTTACTCGAATAAATTCTATAATTTCATCGCATAATTCAGGTTGTATCGGGCAATGTTTAATATTAACTATTTCATGCGTTTGCGGTTTGTAATACCCGGCAAGAAGTCTTTTTGAAACTTTTGTCTGCGATACAGGATATTGTATTTTATGACGGTAAGCTTTTATTTGCGGACTTGGCACCGGCAGCGGTATTTCTATACTTAACCCGCCTATAGAGCGCATTGTATCTTCCACAATTTGCCTTTTTAACTCAAGCTGGTAATCATAATCTATAAATTGAAGCTGGCATGCCCCACACACTTTCTGCATAACACAGAATGGTTCAACTCTGTGCGGAGATGGGTTTATAATTTCAATAATTTTTGCATTAGCATAATTTTTTGTAACCTTAGTAATTTTAATTTTAAGAACATCTTGCGGACAGGCATTTTCAACAAAAATTACCAATCCATCAATTCTTGCTATTCCGGTTCCAAGATTTGATAGACATTCTACTGATACTTCCAATTCGTCATTAATAATCATAGAACAATTATAACACGAATTATTTTGGTAAGTTTTTCCAATAGTCTTTATCTGTTAAAGCATAATACGTACAACCTATCCCATTCCAGACACTTGTTGAATCCTTAGAACAGTATTGGGACTTAGTTTTAAATGATGTACCTTCGGCACCGGCAGGCAAAAATTTCCCGTTTTTATTAATTTGAAAAGTAAACAAATCATGTCCCCAACGATTAGGTTTTTTATTATACCCATTAACATCTACGCTTACCAATAACATATTTGGAGGAGTTCCAGAGCATTCAACCATTATAAACATAGAATCAGTCAAAATAAATTGACCGTCATCAAGTGTGCTGTTGTTCATTTTGACTGCATTGTTATAGGTTCTATAATGATCAGAATAATTAAATGCTAAATCTCCATTCTCATCCGTACCATACTTCCCTTCGCAGTCTGAAAGTCCGCAATCTTTAGAAAGCTTTAAATATTTTTTTAGTTTTAATGCAAGTGAAGCACTTGAAGAATTAGCAGGAATAACAGTTTCTCCTTCCTCATAATTCATGCGGTTGATAGCATTCTGTAAAACCGAATAAGATTTCGTCAACTGGGCATCCAATTCTTTCTTTTCAGTATTGTTTACAAGCGTTGGCAATGTCATTGCAGCGACCACGCCAATAATCCCTAACGTAATCAAAACTTCCGCAAGCGTAAATGCTTTTTTCATCTTACCTCCTATGTTTTTTAAGATATAACTAATAAGCTATATCTATTTAAACATAAATCCTTAGAATTAACAACATGGCATACGTAAGAAAAACGAACATTATTAAAAAGCAAGAATTATTAAGTATTATAGGGCAATTAATTAAAGAAAAACGTATAGAAAAAGAAAAGGGAATTTTATTGCTTGGATATGAATATGATGTTTCAGGAAGTTCAATCATGCTTTTAGAACGAGGGCAGCGTGACGTACAGGTAACTACGTTATGGAAACTTGCAAATGCATTTGGAATGTCGTTTTCAGAATTTATTCAAGAGGTAGAAGCCCGTTTACCGGAAGGCTTTAAACTTATAGATGATTAAAAAATAAAAAAGGTGTTGACATCAAAAGTTTTTTTGATACGATAATAAATGTCGAAAGGCAAGGGCGTTTAGCTCAGTTGCCCAGCGAAGTCGGAGACGCAGCGAATTTTATATAAGCTCTACCGGCTGAGCAGAAAACAGAGTTGATAATTTAATATAATATGAGGGCGTTTAGCTCAGTTGGTAGAGCGTCTCCCTTACAAGGAGAGGGTCAGAAGTTCGAGTCTTCTAACGCCCACCATTAAATAGACCGCATCTGCGGTCTTTTTTAATAATTGAATAAATGTTAATCGTGGGGTTTTAGCAAGGACCCAGAAATTTGATTAAGTATCAAATTTGAAGGGGGGGGCGCTCGACCCTAAACACAATCAAACAACTACATATATCTTCGCGTGGGGCGTTAGCGCAGCTGGTAGCGCACGACACTGGCAGTGTCGGGGTCACGAGTTCGAATCTCGTACGCTCCACCATTTTATAAAGACCTGAAATGGTCTTTTTTTGTTTCTGATTCGAACTGGTATATTATGTCTGACTGACATAATAATTTTTATCTCTATTCTTAACAAATCCCTCTTGACTGATAGTTACTATCAGGTTTTATAATATTTTTTATTGGAGGTCTTAATCATGAAAAATTTAATCGGAGAAAATAATAAATTTAGTTTTGTATTAAAAGATGGTAATGAAATTACAAAATTTACTACAAAAGAGGAGGAACTGATTGAAAATTTCTCTTTATTAGTGCATGGAAACAATAATATAGTAAGCATCAAAGTTGAAAATAGGGAAGATATTGAGAAATTTTTGAGTAAAAAAGGCTTTTCGTTGTACATGTATGGACATAATAACATAGTTAATATAGGGAAGCTTCTTTGTCCTGTTAATGAGCCTCTGGGGCTTACAGGGCTGGCAATAAATATAGGAAACCCTCCGGAAGATACTATTGAACCCGGTGTAAACAGATTTGCAAGCAATTGCCGTATAGATATAGGCGATAATGTGATTGTATGCGGTGCGAGGTTATTTTTACAGGATGATAATTCTTCAATAAAAATAGGGAGTGACTGTATGTTTTCATGGGGAATTGATGTCTGGTGTACAGATGTTCATACAATTACTGATCTGGACGGCAATCCTTTGAATTTTGGCAAAAGCATTGAGATTGGAAATCATGTGTGGGTCGGTAGAGATGTAAAAATCGGCAAGAATACCAAAATTTCCGATGACAGTATTGTTGGCTGGGCAAGTGTTGTTACTAAAAAATTTGATGAAACTAATGTTATTGTTGCCGGCAACCCTGCAAAAATTGTAAAACGTGAAATTAACTGGGACTTTCATGACTTACAAAATTACCGCTTGAACAGGATGAAGAAATCTTGTTAGCATAAATTTAGCCGGCATATCCCAAATATAGCCTGGAAGTGCTGGAAATAGAATGCTTAATCAAACATATCGTAGAAATGGAAAAATTGCAGCGGATAAAGTCGGGTCAAATCTTCCAGAAACTTTGCATATTCTTTTTGCATTTTTAATACTGATGCTGATTTTGTTGAAGTCGTGATGAATTTTTTCAAATATACCCTGTATTTTTCGCCCTTGCGGATAGCGCATGCAAAATACACTGGGCTTTCCATTAACTGCGCAAATTTAAAGGTTCCAAGTGGAAATTTTACTTTATGTCCAAAAAGTTCAATGTCTGAATTGCTGCTGTTTTTGGAAGTCCGGTCGCCTGCCATAAACACTATTTGACCTTTAGAAAGCTTATCTTTTATTTCAATCGAAGTATCAATATTAATTTCTTCCACAGGGTATGTACTAACCGGCATATCGGCTTCAATCTGTTTTATAAAACTGTTAAAAATCCTGCACTGTTCGCCGGAAAGAAACACATTAACATGACGTTCGGGATATTTATTCAAAAATGCACGCATTACATCGATATTTCCAAGATGTGAGCAGATAAAGAATACTCCTTTTGGAAAATCCTCCATTAAAGCTTTTTTATCGTCCTCACTGTCAAATATAATTTTGTTAAAATCATAGTTTCCTGAAAAAACTTCCATTCTGTCAACAAGTGAATAGGAATATTCCAGAAAATGTCTGAATTGATTTATTAATGCTGGTTTTAAGCCTATAATTTGAAGATATTTTTCGGAACATCTTCTTGCTTCTTTTGCTCCTATAAAGGCAAAAAAAGTTACAAAAAATGCTAAAATTTTTACAGCTTTTTTGCCAAAAAGCTTATAAATTTTCCATGTGATTAGAAGTCTTTTTTCTCCGGCAGCCTGTTCTTTTAGCTGATACCATTTCATTACTCATCCCCCTTGGCACTAGCTGCGGCTTCGGGATAGCTGAATAAAAGACTTGTAATATATGAAACCGTAAGCCCCGCAGACAGTATGAAGCCCAGCGAGCTTATGAGCTTGAAACTTGTAAATGCAAGAAGAAGAAATGAAAATACGCTTGTTGCACAGGACAGAAGAACTGCATCCGATGAATATTTTACTCCTCCAGCTCTGAATACAGAATAATCCAGCCCGAAACCGATTATAAGAAAGATTGCAAGTATATGAAATAAATTAACAGGTTGCCCTGTAATGCTTAATAGTCCGATTGAGAATGCAGAAGCAAGTATTGATGGTGTTAAAATTTTCCCTGCCGTACGAGGGGTATATATGCTAGAAAGAAGCAGGAACAGGAGGATAAAAACAGGTGCAAGCATTTTAACGCAGGCAATACGGCAGTCCTTTATTTTTTCGGAAATATCCTTTTGTACA
>UMFV01010194.1_pt1 | contig 12433 bp, 8 predicted proteins | sample 1965101 | NCBI WGS metagenome assembly UMFV01 (sample SAMEA4836055, study PRJEB28245) | human gut metagenome | biome: gut microbiome; material: fecal sample | place: Denmark | collected 2008 | reverse complement strand
CCGACGCTCTTTGCCCAGCAGACCGTCCGGAACGACATTTTCGCCTACCTCAAACACGAAGGCTATGCCCCGGCCCTGGACAAGGACTCGGACATCGAGTTCAAAATCCAGGGAATCCTCTACAACATTATCGTAAAACAGATCGAAAACGAGGATTATGCCTATGTGGAAGTGCTGGCGAACTTCGGCACCGTCACCCCCTACGACAAGCTGATGGAGATCGCCAACGACATAAACCAGAACAAGTTCGTCTGCAAATGTTCGGTCTCCCGAAACGAGAACAGGAACGTCTTTACGCTGGCCATGGAATTCGTCACCAACAGCCGGGCAAATACCGAATACCAGATGTCGCATGCCCTGCGCCTCCTTCCGGCATGGGTTAAGGAATTCAACGACAGGGTCGACGAATAATAGTGCCCGCCGGACAGGCACGCGAGCCATTCCCGGAGGAAATAAAAAATCCCGCTCCAATGAAGCGGGATTTTTCAGTTACCGGGATTCCGGTTATTTCATCTCCACGAGCGCCTTGCCGGTCATTTCGGCGGGCTGCTCCAGCCCCATCAACTTGAGCACCGTCGGCGCGACGTCGGCCAGGATGCCGTCGTGCACCGACTTCACACGGTCGGAAACGACCACGATGGGCACGGGGTTGAGCGAATGCGCCGTATTGGGCGTACCGTCGGCATTGACAGCGTTGTCGGCATTGCCGTGGTCGGCAATCATGACGACCTCGTAACCGTTCTCCTTAGCAGCCTCGACAACTTTGGCGACGCACCCGTCGACGGCCTTCACGGCCTTCACGATGGCATCGTAGACGCCCGTATGGCCGACCATGTCGCCGTTGGCGAAATTCAGGCAGATAAAGTCGAACTTCCGCTCACCGAGTGCAGCAACCAGTTTATCAGCGACTTCCGGAGCGCTCATCTCGGGTTGCAGGTCGTAGGTGGCCACCTTGGGCGACGCGACGAGGATACGGTCTTCGCCCGCGAACTCCGCCTCGCGGCCACCGTTCAGGAAGAACGTCACGTGGGCATATTTCTCGGTCTCGGCGATGCGCAGCTGCCGCAAGCCCTGCTTCGAAACGAACTCGCCGATGGTGTTGGGCACGTTCTCCTTGTCGAAGAGGATGTGCAGCCCCGTGAACTTGGCATCGTAGGGGGTCATGCAGCAATAGTAGAGGGGCATGGTGTGCATCCCCTCGGCGGGCATGTCCTCCTGCGTCAGCACGATGGTCAGCTCCTTGGCGCGGTCGTTGCGGTAGTTGAAAAAGACCACCACGTCGTTGGGGCGGATCATGCCGACGGGCTGCCCGTTCTCGTCGATGCGCACGAAAGGCTTGATGAACTCGTCCGTAACGCCCTCGTCATAGGATTTCTGGACGGCTTCGACCATGTCCGACGAACGCTCGCCGATGCCGCTGACCAGCGCGTCGTAGGCAACCTTGACCCGTTCCCAGCGCTTGTCGCGATCCATCGCGTAGTAGCGCCCGATCACCGTGGCGATCTTGCCCGTCGTGGCTGCGAGGTGCTTTTCGAGGTCGGCGACGAACCCCTTGCCGCTGTGCGGGTCGGTGTCGCGGCCGTCCATGAAGCAGTGCACGAAGGTATTTTCGAGGCCGTAGGCCGCCGAGATGTCGCACAGCTTGAAAAGGTGCTCGAGCGACGAGTGCACGCCGCCGTCCGACACGAGGCCCATGAAATGCATGTTCACGCCGTTCTTTTTGGCATGTTCGAACGCTGCCTTGACCTCGGGGTTCTCCAGGATCGAATTGTCGCGGCAGGCGCGGTTGATCTTCACCAGATCCTGGTAGACCACGCGGCCAGCGCCGATATTGAGGTGCCCGACCTCCGAGTTGCCCATCTGGCCGTCGGGCAGGCCGACGTTCTCGCCGTCGGTGCGCAGCTCGGCATGGGGATATTTCGCCGTCATGGCCGAGATATATTCGGGATGGACGGTCGAAATGACATCGGCCTTGTCGTGGCGGCCGTTGCCCCAGCCGTCGAGGATCATCAGTAATACCTTGTTATTCATAATTATCCGGTTTTTAACTATTCTTTTACTTTACCTGGGCCATAATCAGCTCCACGGCCTTGTCGATGGCGGCCTGCAGCCCGTCGGGGGTCTTGCCACCCGCCGTGGCGAAGAACGCCTGTCCGCCGCCGCCGCCCTGCATCAGCTTCGCAGCCTCGCGCACCACGGCACCGGCGTTCACGCCCTGGGCCGTGATCTCGTCGCCGAGCATCACCGTCAGCATGGGTTTGCCGTCGTTGACCGCCCCCTGCACGAACACCAGCTTCGGGGAGCGGGCACGCAGGTTATAGGCCAGGTCTTTGACGAACTCGGGCGTACGGTCGGTCTGCGTGGCGATGAGCTGCACCCCGTGGCGCTCGGGCGTCGAGGAGATGATCTTCTCGGCCCACTGGGCGACCTGCTCGCGGCGCATGGCCTCGACCTCCTTCGAAAGCGTCTCGTTGCTCTCGAACATTTTCTTTACGGCCTGCAGCACCTGCGGGTTGTGGAGGTATTCGCTGATGTCGCGCATCGTATCCTCGGCGGCGTAGATGATCTTCTCGGCCTGTTCGCCCGTGACGGCTTCGATGCGGCGCACGCCGGCCGAAATGGCGCTCTCGGTCAGTATCTTGAAGAACCCGATGTTACCCGTAGCGCTGGTGTGCGTACCGCCGCAGAGCTCGACCGACGTACCGAAGCGCACCATGCGCACCTTGTCGCCGTACTTCTCGCCGAAGAGCATCATGGCACCGCATTTCTCGGCCTCCTCCTTGGTGGCCTCGCGGTTCTCCTCCAACGGATAGTTGGCGCGGACGGCGCGGTTGACGAGCATCTCGACCTGGCGCAGCTCGGCGGGAGTCATCTTCTGGAAATGCGAAAAGTCGAAGCGCAGGATCTCGGGCGTCACCATCGAACCCTTCTGCTCTACGTGCGATCCCAGCACCTTGCGCAGCGCCTCGTGCATGAGGTGCGTCGCGGTATGGTTGTTGGCCGCGGCCTGGCGTTTGGCAGCGTCCACGACGGCCGTGAACTCGGCCGCAGGGTTTTCGGGAAGCTCCTTGACGATATGGATAATCAGTCCGTTTTCCTTTTCGGTAGCCACGACGGCGATGCGCTCGTTGGCATTCTCGATATAGCCGATGTCACCGATCTGACCGCCCGAGTTGCCGTAGAACGGCGTGCGGTCGAAGACTAGCTGGTAGGAGGTCTTGCCTTTGGAGGTCACGCGGCGGTAACGGGCGATCTTCACCCGCTCGGTCAGCGTGTCATAGCCCGTGAAGACGCTCTCCCGAATGGGGAACAGCTCCACCCAGTCGTCGGTATCGACGGCCGCGGCGTTGCGCGAGCGCTCCTTCTGTGCCTGCAACTCGGTTTCAAAAGCTGCGAGGTCAACGCCGACGCCCTGTTCGCGGGCGATGAGCTCCGTCAGGTCGATCGGGAACCCGAACGTATCGTAAAGCTCGAAGGCGTCCTTGCCCGAGATCAGTTCGCGGCCCTCTTTCTTGGTCTTTTCGACCACGCCGTCCAGCAGGCTGATGCCCGTGGCCAGCGTACGCAGGAACGAGGCCTCCTCCTCCTCGATGACCTTTTCGATCAGCGCCTGCTGGGCCTTCAGTTCGGGGAACTGGCCCCCCATCTGCTCCACGAGCCCCGCAACGAGCTTGCAGATCGTAGGTTCCGTGAAGCCGAGGTAGGTATAACCGTAGCGCACGGCGCGGCGCAGGATGCGGCGGATGACGTAGCCGGCCTTGACGTTCGACGGCAGCTGCCCGTCGGCGATCGAGAAGGCGATGGCACGCAGGTGGTCGGCGATGACGCGCATCGCCACGTCGCACTTCGCGTCGGCGCCGTAGGTCTTGCCCGAAAGCTGCGAAATACGCTGGATCGTAGGCTGGAACACGTCGGTGTCGTAGTTCGATTTCTTGCCCTGGAGGATCATGCAGAGGCGCTCGAAGCCCATGCCGGTATCGACGTTGCGCGCCGGAAGCTCCTCCAGCGAGCCGTTGGCCTTGCGGTTGAACTGCATGAACACGAGGTTCCAGATCTCGATCACCTGCGGATGGCCCGCATTGACCATCCCGCGTCCCGGTTTGGAGGCGATCTCCGCCTCGTCGCGCAGGTCGAAATGGATCTCCGAGCAGGGGCCGCAGGGGCCGGTCTCGCCCATCTCCCAGAAATTGTCGTGCTTGTTGCCGCGGATGATATGGTCTTCGGGCAGAAACTGCTTCCAGTAGTCGTAGGCCTCCTGGTCGAAGGGCACGCCGTCCTCCTCGGAGCCTTCGAAAACCGTGGTGTACATGCGGTCGGCGGGAAGTTTGTAGACGCCGTGGAGCAGCTCCCACGCCCATTCGATCGCCTCTTTCTTGAAGTAATCGCCATAAGACCAGTTGCCCAGCATCTCGAACATCGTATGGTGGTAGGTGTCATGCCCCACCTCCTCCAGGTCGTTGTGCTTGCCCGAAACGCGCAGACACTTCTGGGTGTCGGCCGCACGCGGATATTTGCGGGGCGCATTGCCCAGGAAAATATCCTTGAACTGGTTCATGCCCGCGTTGGTGAACATCAGCGTGGGATCCCCCTTGACGACCATCGGTGCCGAGGGCACGATCACATGGCCCTTGCTCTCGAAGAAGTCCAGAAAGGCCCGGCGAATTTTATTCGATTCCATATATAAGATTTTATCCGATTTCCACGTTTGTGATTTCGGGTTGCAAAATTACACAATTAAAGTTAAATTTGCATCCTATTAACCGGAGTTTTTTCCGCAATGAAGCAAAAAGGGCAGAGATTCGACACGCAGGCGCTGACACAGGAAGCGCAGGCGCTGACGCGCGACGTGGTCACGGCACCTTTCCGCCTGCGCACCTACCGCCTGATCCGGAAAATACTCATCGGCTTCATCCTCGTCTCGATCGCCAACGTGCTCTTCTCGTACTTCTTCTACACCCCCAAGATGTACCGCATCATCCGCGACAACCGCGACCTGGTCATCAAGTACCGCATCCTGCAAGACCGCATCCGCACCTCGCAGCGGCGCGTGGACGAAATCCGCCACCGCGACAACTACGTCTACCGCTCGCTCTTCTCGACCGACACGGTGTCGATCGACGGCGTGTGGCAGCCCTACCCCGACACCAAATACGCCGCGATGGCCGGGGACGACTTCGCCCCGCTGATGGTCGGCACCTGGAAGCAGCTCGACGCGCTGGCCCGCATACTCTACCTCGAATCGGTGTCCTTCGACGAATTGCAGGCATTCGCCCGCGACAAGGAGAAGATGTCGGCGGCGATCCCGGCCATCTGGCCCATCGACCGCTCGGCGCTGCACAACGACCATATCGGCGCCTTCAACCTACGCCGGATGCACCCCGTGCTGGGGTATATCCGCCCCCACAAGGGCATCGACCTGGGCTGCGACCGCGGCACGCCGGTCTACGCCACGGGCGACGCCGTGGTGGAGGTCGCCTCCTCGGGGGGCAACGGCGGCTACGGACACATGGTGCTGCTGAACCACGAATTCGGCTACAAGACCCGCTACGCACACCTGAGCAAAGTCCTCGTGCAGCCGGGCGAACGGGTCGCCCGCGGGCAGGTCATCGCCGAAACGGGCAACACGGGCATCTCCTCGGGCCCCCACCTCCACTACGAGGTGATCCACAAGGGCATGCCGGTGAACCCGATTAACTATTTCAACCGCAACATGACCGCCGCGGAATACGACGCACTCATGGAGAACATGCGCGATACGAACTTCGAAAAGCTCTGAGATGGCAGGAAAGAAAGACCTGGAGCGGCTCCGCAGGCGTAAGCGCCGCAAACAGAACATCATACGCGCGACGGTGCACTTTTTCGTGTGGGCCGGGGTCGCCGTGCTCTACTACATCGGGTTCTCGCTTTTCTTCGACACCCCCGTGGAGTACGAGCTCAAACACTCAACCGACCGCCTGCGCCGCGAATACGCCGCCCTCACCCAGCGGTACGACTCGCTGACGACCGTCATGCACAACCTCTCCGAGCGCGACCGCAACGTCTTCCGCATCCTCTTCGAATCGGATCCCTACGACTTCGATTCGGAATACGAACGCCGGCAGGCCGTCACCTACGAAAACATCTTCAACCGTTCGTCGCGGCGGCTCAAGCTCGAACTGCGCGAACGGGTCGCCGACATGGAGAAGCGGCTCGACGAGCTGAACGCCTCGTACCTCGACCTGCAGGCGCTCATCGACTCGGCGGGCAGCGGCTGCAACAACATCCCGGCCATCCAGCCCGTGATAAACAAGCAGTTGACGCTGCTCACGGCCTCGTACGGCATGCGCATACACCCCTTCTACAAGACCCTGCAATCGCACCAGGGCGTGGACTATACCATCCCCGAGGGGTCGCGCGTCTTCGCCACGGCCGACGGCGTGGTGCGCGACGTGGCGCTGCGCAACTCCACGTCGGGGCAGACGGTCGTGATCGACCACGGCAACGGCTACGAGACTTCGTACAGCCACCTCTCGAAGATCAACGTCCGCAAGGGCCAGCGCGTGAGCCGCGGCGAGATCATCGCCCTCTCGGGCGACACGGGCCTTTCGCTCTCGCCCCACCTCCACTACGAGGTGCGGCTGAACGGCATGCGCGTCGACCCGATCCACTACTTCTTCATGGAACTCACCCCCACCGAATACCAGCGCCTGATGCGCATCGCACAGTCGGGCATGCAGTCGTTCGACTAAAAACAAAAGGAGATGGGAAACGACTGGACAAAGGATTTCGGCTTCGCGCGCGAAGAAATTTTCCGCAGCGAAGAAACGCTCCGCACAATCCGCCATATCCGTGCCTCATGGGGCGGCGAACCGGAGTTCCTCTGGGAGAAATTCCCGGACTACGCCGTTTTCCGGCGGCAGGACAACGCCAAATGGTATGCCGTGATATTGACGGTGCAGGCCGGCAAACTCGGCCTCGCGGACGAGGGGCGGACAGAGATTCTCGACATCCGGGCCGATGCGGAGACCATGGCGCGGGCGCTGGACTTCGAACATTATTTCCCCGGTTACCATATGAACAAACGCACGTGGCTCACCGTACGGCTGGACGGCAGCGTAGCCCTGGGGGAAATCGCCCCGCTGATCGCCCGCAGTTACGAACTGGCCGGGAAAAAGTAGCCCGTCATGCAAATCCGACTCATCCTGCTCGACTTCGACGGCACGCTGGCCGACACGCGGCGCGCCAATACGCTGGCCTATGTGGCCACACTGCGCGAGGCGGGCTATGCGCTCACCGAGGAGGAGTATGCGGCAAAGTATTTCGGCATGCGGTGCAACGAGTTCCTGACCCGTTACGGCATCGCCGACCCCGCAGAGCGCGAGCGGCTGCGGCTGCGCAAGATCGCGCTCTACCCCGCGTTCTTCGACACCGTGCGGCTCAACCGCCCGCTGTGGGAGTTCTGCAGGCAGTTCCGGGCGCAGGGCGGCCGCGTATGGATCGTATCGACAGGCAGCCGCGCCAACATAGACAACGCCATGCGCCACCTGGGGATCACGGTCGCGGGACAGCGGGCGGGGAGCACGGGTGCGGCAACCTCGGGTGCGGCGGGCAGAGACTTGACAGGTGCGGATGAGGCATGGCTCCGGACAGCCGGCACGGCAACGATAGATGCAGGTACGCCAACACACGCAACAGTCACCCCCGAGCCGGGCGAAGGGCCGAACGGCTCCGTGGACGGCATACTCTCGGGCGCCGACGTCGAGCACAGCAAACCCGCCCCGGACTGCTTTCTGGAGGCCATGCGCCGCGAGGGCTGCACGCCGCAGGAAACGCTGATCTTCGAAGACTCCGAAATCGGGCTCGAAGCGGCCCGCCGCAGCGGAGCGGCCTATTTCAGGGTAACGCTCTGACCATCGCCGCCCAGGCCGTTCCCGGCATCCTGTATCCGGCATCTGCACCCGACATCCGACATCCGGCATCCGCTGCCGGACGCACTCATTCCTCCGCGCCGTCCCCAACAGCATCCATCCGGCCGATCTTCCACAACCGAGCCATGTAATTTCCGGGAGTAATCACCATCCGGCAGCGGAACTTGTCCGCCCCCGTCACGACACAGCCGGTCAGCGCTTGCAGATCACGTTGAAGTCGCAGTACTTGCAGGTATCGGCATCCTCGCACTGGCGGAACGGAACCGAGGTGTCGTAGAGTTCGGCGAGCTGCGCGCGCAGCAGTTCCTCGAAACGCTCGCGGTAAAGCGTATAGCGCGCCCCCTTCACCCCCGTTTGCTTGTCGTCCAGCTGCGGCGAATAGCCGGGGCGGTTCATGTTGCGGACGTAATAGAGCGCCGGTTCGACGTCGCAGCCGCGCGACCGGTGCAGCATCATCGCGTAGAGCAGCGTTTGCAGGATGTTCGAAAGGCGTTGTTTGCCCGTGCCCGTGAACAGGCTCTCCACGCCGTCGAATTCGAGATGCGGCGCCCCGGTCTTGTAGTCCACCACCCTCAGCGCCCCGTCGTCGAGCGTGTCGATACGGTCGGCGATGCCGGCGAATTTCATCTCCAGGTCGCGCCCGCCCGCGCGGAAACGGAACGGATAGGCTACGGGCTCCTCCAGCCCCGACACGGAGAAAGCATCGTGCGCGGCGTCGTAGGGCATCACCCCGCCCCGCAGGTAACGGATCACGATGTCCTTCACCAGCAACAGGTTGCCCGAATAATCTTCGGCTGTGGCATGTTTATCCTGCAAATAGTTCTGGTTGATGGCCGCCTCGACCGCCTGCGCCACTTCGCCCGTACGGATCATCGCACGCAGGGTTTCACCGGGATGCGCCTCGCCCGCGATGCGGGCGTAAAGCGTCTGCACGGCGGCATGGAGGATCGTACCGAACATCGGGGCATCGACCTCCTCGGAAATTTCGTCATCGGCCTCCAAGCGGGCTATGGAATGGAAATAGAAGCGCAAGGGGCAGGCCACGTAGCGGAAAAAAGCCGTCGGCGAGAGCGTCGCAGGGCTTTGGGCGTCGACGAAACGCTCCAGCCGGACCATCACCCCTTCGTCCTTGGGCACCTCGATCGGCGCCGTTTCGGCCAGGTTGACGTCCACCCCCACTTCGACCTTGCGCACGTCGAAGCCGCTCTCGTAGTCCAACTGGTAGATATAGCGGCTCGGCTCGCCCGTCGACTTGTCGTCGGCGTGCGAGCAATAGAGCATGTGGACGGTCTTGGCGCGCTGGATCAGACGGTAGAAATAGTAGGCATAGACACCCTCGTGGTGCTCGGGCGTGGGCAGCTCGTAGGCGGCACGCAGGTTGTAGGGGATGAACGATGCCTGCGCCATATGGTTGCCGGGGAAATTGTCGTCGTTCATCGAAAGGATGATGACGTTTTCGAAATCGAGGTTGCGGGTCTCGAGGATCCCCATGATCTGGATGCCCTCCAGCGGCTCGCCCTCGAAGGGGATGCGCAGCGTCTGCAAGTGCCGGCGCAGCAACGAGGTGTAGACCTCGGCCGTAAGGTCGATATCGCACTCGTCGAGCGAGTTGCGCAACTTGGTGACCTGCTCGGCGATGACCGCCAGGAATTCGACCCGCTGCCGTGCATCGTCGCCCTCGTAGGGCTGGCGCGCCACGGCGGCGACCACGTCCAGCATGTAGTCGGACAACTCGCGCCACGTCGCGGCGGGCGTAAAGATCCGTTTCAGCAGTTCGTTGCGGCCCAGCCACGCGGCATCGACCGAAATGCGGCGGTCACGGACGATCTCCTCGTGCATCGTGCGCGTGAGTGCGGCGTCGCACTCGGCCACATAGGGGTGTGCGAGGATGCCGGCGACGTCGGCATGGTAGAACGTGCAGCCGTCGCCCTTGCGGCGGCGGTGGTTCTGCAACTCCACCAGACGCTCGACGAACGTGTAGGCCAGGCTCTGCCGCAGGGGGAAGCCCATCGTCACGTTCACCCGTCCGATGTCGGCGGGCAGGGCGTACAGCAACGGCAGCAACAGGTTCTCGTCGGTAAGCACCACGGCGGTCTCCTTGCCCAGCGCGGGCCTGGCGCCCGCGGCGATGCCGGAGTCTTCCTCCCTGCGGCGGCGGGCCAGATCGGCGAGGATCGCCGCGGCATACTTGCACTGCACGGCGTTCGAGACGGCGGCGACCGACACGATCTGCTTCTCTCCCCGCATGTTGTCGTACCGAAGTTCCGTGCGGGGTGGGAACTGCGCCACGTTCGAACGCACGAACATACCCGCCTCCTGTTCGGGGTCGTCCTTATAATAAGAGTCGTAGTCCCAGTAAAAATCGGTTTCGGCCGCCGTGGCGAGGAACCCGAAAAGGCGCTTCTCGCACTCGGAAAGGGCGTTGAACCCCGCCACGACATAACGCCGGGGCTCGGGGAAGGCGAACCCGCCCCCGCGGATGCGGTCGGCGGCGGCGCGCTGCACCATGCCGTTGTAGGCGATGCCGAGCGACGAGAGACGCTCCCGGAAGCGGCGGTAGATGGGGCCGAGGGTCTTCCAGATCGCCAGAAAACGGCGTTTCTCCTCCGAAAGGTCGGCCTGCTCGCCGAACGAGGACCAGAACGAAAGGATGCGCAGCTGCGCGGGCGTGAGGTAGGAAATATCGGCTTCGATCTCCTTGATCTCCGAGATGTTGCGGAAGAGCATCTGCGCGTCGATCAGGTATTTGTCGATCGTATCGAAGTCCGTGAGGAGCATATCGCCCCAGAAATAGAACTTGTCGAAGGGTTCGTTGTGGTAGGCCGAGTAGACTTTGTAAAGCTCGGTGATGAGCCGCACGCGGTCGCCCGTATGCAGCCCCGATATTTCGCCCGTCAGGTCGTCGATCGTCACCCATTCGGGCTGCCACATCGGACGCCCGGCGATACGCCCCAGGGCATCGACGAAAAACAGCCGCGCACGCCGCGACGGGAAGAGCACCGCCCGTTCGGACAGTCCCTCGCCATAGCGCGCATACAGGTCGGCGGCCACCTCCTCCAGAAATCCCTTCATAGCAGTTCGGACAGCCCCGGCGACTTCCCCGGCGGTATTGTCCGCCCGGGATCCGGAAGCCCCCTTCGCATTATTGTTCCATGAGACTATTCTACGTGGCTGATCTCACCGCCCATGAACTTGGCGCCGCCGCGCACGACGGCAGGCTGCCCCTTATAGGTGATACGGGCGTTAGTCGTGGTCTTGCCGATGAACCGGTCGGTGATCCACAGCGACACGTCGGCCTTGCTCTGGGCATTGACCTCGGCCGACATCACCTCCAGCCCCGAGGCCGCGACCCTGCCCGTCGAAGCGAACAGCGTCAGGTAGCTCGCCTTGCCGGTGAGCGTCGCGCTGCTGCCGCCCGTGAGCTCCATCCTGAGGTCTTTGACATCGAACGCCGCTGTGAGCGACGCCTTGCGCCCCAGCGTCAGGTCGAGCTGCACCGCATCCACCGTCCCCTCGAACACGGCTGCGGCGCCCGACAGCGAAACGGACTGCAACGTATTGTAATAGACCGTCACCTCGGTGCGGTCGGGACGGCGCGAATCGGGCCTCTCGCTGATACGCAGGGTTTTGTCCTTCACCTCGGCGCGGAATTTCGAAGTATAGGAACCTTTCGTGTCGTATACGATCTTGGGGGCCTCGGTGTCGGGGACTTTCACGAATTTGATATCCAGGTCGGCATCCACCGCGACGGCCTCGAACGTGGTCAGCCACTCGTTATGTTCCGTAGGACTTGCGGCACCCGCCTCCTGTGCACGGCCGGAGGCTGCGAAAACCAGCATCACGGCGCTCAGAATCATCTTCTTCATACATTGTAGGTTTAAATACGTCGCTAAAATACAAAATTATTGCGAACCCCGGTTTGCCGTTCGGGATTTGTTTTGTACTTTTACTACCTAAAACGACATTTCGGACAGTGAGGGCGAGAATTCTGAATGCAAGCGCGGGGTCGGGCAAGACCTACCAGTTGGCGTACAAATACGTGCGCGACGTGGTCGAACAGCCCGGCATTTACCGCCACATCCTCGCCGTGACCTTCACCAACAAGGCCACCGAGGAGATGAAATCGCGCATCCTCAAGGAGATACACCTGCTGGCCTCGGGACAGCCGAGCTCCTACCTCGACAACCTCTGCCGCGAATTGTCGCTCGATGCCGCCACGGTGCGCCGACGCGCCCGGGAGGTGCGGTCGAAGATCCTGCACGACTATTCGCGCTTCACGGTGCTGACGATCGACACCTTCTTCCAGCGCATCCTGCGCGCCTTCATCAAGGAGCTGGGCATCGACCTCAATTACAACGTCGAGATCGAAACGGCCTCGGTGCTGACCAAGAGCGCCGACACGCTCATCGAGCAGATCACCACCGACCGCGACCTGCAGCGCTGGCTCACGGACTTCGTGCAGGAGCGCATTGACGAAGGCAAGAAATGGGACATCCGCGACGGCATCCTCACGCTGGGCGGCGAGC
>UMFV01033939.1_pt1 | contig 12524 bp, 9 predicted proteins | sample 1965101 | NCBI WGS metagenome assembly UMFV01 (sample SAMEA4836055, study PRJEB28245) | human gut metagenome | biome: gut microbiome; material: fecal sample | place: Denmark | collected 2008 | reverse complement strand
GGTAGCATTTTAGCGGAAAAAAGAAATCCCGTAAAAACTTATTAGTTCATTTTCACGGGATTAGCTCGCCAAAACATTCGATCCTTGACATTCATCGCTCGATTTCGGGATCTGTTATCCAGGAGTTACGGGCTCAAATCTACTTTTTAGTGTAATTAGCCTCCCGTTCTTTATGACCTTTCTAATTAGTTTTATTCAATCCTCTTGAAGAATCGATCGTTCATAATCTTGAAATTTCATGAATAATGACATTTCAACCATTTGCCCTGTAATTTTCTCTTTATTGTCAAGCTCATATTCTTTGTTGATAATATTAGCTATTTCTTTGATTAATTGTAGATAATCCCTGTAACTATCTTGAATATCAGGCTTTAAACCATCTTTAACGATATCTTTATTTATTTTTTCACGTATTTTATTAATTAGTTTTTGACGTGCTTTTTTAGCATTTTTGCGCCGAGAAGGTGGCATAAAAAAATATTTCGCAACTTCATCGTTGGGTAACTCACTCAATAAATAATTTAAAGCAAATGAAACGCGATAATCATAAATAAAATACTCATCTAGATTTTGGAAGGCTAGAATTTTGGACCACGAGGCAATTCCTGTTCTATATTTTTCATAATTTGCGCAAGCATTAATGGCATAATCTTTTATAGTTTCTTCCTTATTGCCATGTATTCCGCCCCAATCCAGAACCTCTTTTACCCACTCAATTTTCTTATTAAGAACATCATCGTCACTTTTTTTATTTACTAAAATACGACCAAAACAAATACTCATTGTTTTTCTGAACGCCATTGTTTCGCACCCATTGGGCCGTTTCCCGTTAGAGGGCCATGTGTAAACGTTCAAGATATTTGAAATATAGCCCTCTAATTTGTCGGCAATAAATTCAGCCAGATTTGGAAAATTGATAGAAAGGCTATCGGCTACAGATTGATTTTCATTCATAATCTTCATTCCTTATTTATACATGAAGATCCTTCTAGATTCAAAAAAAGGAAAATCAGAAATGCTTCTTCACTAGGGAGAGTGTGTGTCGAGTGTTTCCCACTAAGAAGGACGGTTCCAATGGTTAGTACCAAAGCCTGCTGACGATTGTTCTGCGGCAGCTCTGCCGGTAAATAGTCACCGCTGGGCTCCTCCTTTCCTTTGGGGATTTCCGCTGTCCGGGAGGAGCCGTTCTGCGGCTTGCTTAACGCCGCGTCGTGGTTAGATACCAAACGATCACAAGGACCGCCGCCAAAGCACCGTCAACATGAATGTCACCGGTGCACACGAGTATCGTGTGTGGCATAATCTCCCAGGAGGACAGAGATGCGGCTAACATCACATATCTCCTCATGTTGGCAAGCCCGGTGTTACAAGCACCGGGCTTTGTCGTAATAACCTCTTGCGAGGACCTCAACGGCCGGAGCCGTTGTTCTTTGCTATGAGCGGGTTGTTAAGCTCAAGAGCTCCGAACCAAAGAGGCAGAGACTGACTCGACAGATTCATCCTGTTTCGTGGTTCCAAAATTATACAGAAAATCGATTTATTGTTTACTATCGTTTTTCTTTCTCCTAGGCTTCAACATTGAACGCTTGCTGGAACTCATCAATTATCTAATTGATGTGTAAAGAGTAAGTTTTGGGGCTTGCCAGCAATTGCCTTCTGAGCAAACGTTCCTGCAGATCTATTTCCGTTGCTCGAGCATTGCATTCACCAATTCATCTGCGGCCTTCTGAGTTCAATTCCTTATGCGCTAATGCCGAAGCGTTGGACAGATGATTCCCAGAGTCTTCCATTCCGAGATGGATCCTTCGAATCATACAAAAATCACTAATAGCGAAGCCCGGTCACAGAGCCTGATGATGCGTATGGTATGTCGACGCATCAAAACAGTTGCTCACCGCCTCGTCCAACAATTCTTTAATGAAGGCATTATGGAGCTTCTTTATTTGAAAGCTAATAAACCCAAAGATCGCATTGCTTAGAAAACAAAAGCAATCCAGAAGAAAATCTGAGATCTCTTTACCCTGTTAGGTTTGCCCTTACCTACACAGATTTTCTGGGACTAGCTGCACGCCCAGAGTTGGACTCAAATATCTGGACGAGAAAAAAGCGTCGATTTCTTTTGAGATTTATTCTTCACCAAGAGTTCAACCTAACAGGCCCCATATGAAAACAAAATAAGGGCTTTTTGTAAGACGTTAATCTTGGGCGGCTGGAGAATTAAAATTCTCGACCTGAATTCTTTTCGCATTTTTAGGGTTTGCAACTATAGAGTTGCCATAATAATATGGCCAATTGTAACGCATACCCTAAAATGAATTGATGATCAGCAGGTCCAGGGCCTCGCAAACTGCCCTCTAACGGAAGGGCAGATGCGAAGGCAACTGATGGGCATCTATTTGATGCTTATGGTTTTACACTCCCCCAAACCTGACTCCAGCTACCCGTCAAAGCACCCTTAGCATAGTCTACGACACGGTTTTCGAAGAAATTGGTATGGGTTACGCCCAGCATTGCATCAACCCAGGGAAGCGGATTTGTCGTACTTTTAAAAATACCCTTCAGACCGAGCCCCATTAACCGACGATCTGCAATGTAGCGAATATAGGCACGAACATCTTCACGGGTAAGGCGCTTCATTTCAGAAACACCAAAAGCCAAGTCGATGAATTTGTCTTCAAGATCGACCATCACTTCCGCGATGCCGTAAATCTTGGCTTTAAGCTCATCCGTCCATAACTCCGGATTTTCCGTAATGTATTCACGGAAAATCTTTGTCATCGATTCAGTGTGAAGCGTTTCGTCCGCGATGGACCAGGCAATGATTTGCCCCATGCCCTTCATCGTGCCGCATCGCGTGAAATTAAGCAGCATGACAAAGCTCGAGAAGAGCTGCATGCCTTCGGTAAAGGCAGAGAAAGCGGCAATCTGTGCCGCAAGATCGCCCTTGTCACGGCAGACCTCATTGAAGAAGTCATGCTTAGCCGCCATCGCTTCATACTGAAGGAATTCGTTATAAATCGACTCCGGAAGCCCCAGCGTCTCGATGAGATGCGAATATGCCGCAATGTGCACGGCCTCGCGAGCGGCGAAACTCGAAAGCATCATGCGGACTTCAGGCTGCTTGAAGCGCGGCAGATAGGAATTCACATAGGCCCCTGACACGTCAATGTCGCCCTGTGTGAAGAACCGCAAAATTTTCGTGAGGAAGTCGCGCTCTGAATCCGTAAGTTTTTGCTGATAGTCCTTGACGTCCTCGAGCATCGGCACTTCCGTCCAGAGCCAGTGCATCTGTTCGGACTGCATAAACGCTTCATAGGCCCAGGGATACTGGAAAGGCTTGTAGTAATCGCGTGACTCGAGAAGCCCGCCCGCCCTTTCAGCTTTGGCTGCTTCTCCAGCCAATTCCGTCATCGGCTGATTGATCTTTTCGTCTTCCATCATTTTCTCTGCTTCCGTTATTTCAAATGCTTCCATCAGCGGCCGACAAAACTCAGCCTTCACAGGCGAGACACGTCGAATTGTCAGCCACGGCCCGCATATCGATTTCATCCTCAATGCGCTTGCGTTCAGCCTTCACGCCGACGCGATCAGCCTTTCTCAGCTTGTCCGAGCGGTTGTAGTAAAGGCTCTTCAAGCCCTTCTTCCAAGCCAGGAAATGGCAGGCATGAAGGTACGCAATCGACACGTCGGGCGGGAAGAACAGATTGACGCTCTGTCCCTGGTCGATGAACTCCTGGCGGTCAGCCGCGAGCTCAACGATCCAGCGCTGATCAATTTCAGGAGCCGTCTTGAAAACATCCTTCACATCCTGCGGAATATCGTCGCGATGCTGAATGGAGCCGTCGTGAGCGATGAGATCTGCCCACACCTCCTCCGTATCGAGTCCAAGTTCGGCAAGCTTGGCTTTGAGGAAGCGGTTTTTCATGATGTAGGCGCCGGAGATCGTGTCTTGACGATAAATGTTGGCGCGATACGGCTCGATAGAGGGCGACGTGCCGCCCATAATGAGCGAGGACGATGCATTTGGCGCCACTGACATCCAGTGCGAGAAGCGCCGCGAAACGCCGGAATCGGCTGCATCCGGGCATGCGCCGCGCTCTGCGCAGAGCTTCTTGTCGGCCTCTGCGCAGGCCGTCCGAATCATCCGGAAAACCTGCTTATTGATGGACTTTGCAGCCGCACTCTCAAAGGGGACGCCTTTCTTCTGCAGATAGGCATGGAACCCCAGCGCGCCAAGTCCAACCGAGCGTTCACGCATGGCCGAATACCGAGCGCGGGCGATTTGATCGGGAGCGTGGTCGATAAAGTACTGCAGGACGTTGTCGAGAAGCTCCATGGCGTCGGTGATGAACTGCTGATTGTTCTTCCACTCGTCGAAGTATTCGAGATTGAGCGACGAAAGACAGCAGACCGCCGTACGGTCATGAGAGGTCGGCAGGAAAATTTCCGTGCAGAGATTGGAGCCGTGAATGCTCAGTCCCTTGTCCTTGAGCCAAGACGGAAGCGCACGGTTGGCGGTGTCAATGAAAACCAAATAGGGCTCACCCGTATGCATGCGCATCTCAAGGATGCGCTGCCACAAATCACGCGCTGATACTTTGGCCACTACCTCATGCGTGCTCGGATGACGAAGCTCCCACGTGTCATCGTAGGAACTGTCGCGCATTGACGCTTCAATCTTTTCCATGAAAGCGTCAGAGAGATTCACGCCGTGGTGAAGGTTCAGCGCCTTCATGTTCTGGTCGCCCGTAGGCTTTCTCATCTCGATAAAGGGGATGATGTCCGGATGATCAATATCGAGAAAGGCCGCATAAGAGCCGCGGCGCGTAGACCCCTGACGATAGGCAAGACACGCGGCGTCATAAACCTTCAGGTGCGGCATCACGCCGACGCTCTTTTCGTCAGCGCTGCGGATGCGGACATGAATGCCCACGCCGCCGCCAAGCATGGAGAGCCAGTTGACTTCGGAGAGCGTATCGACGAGCCCTTCAGCACTGTCCTCCATATAGGTGAGGAAGCACGAAATGGGAAGTCCCTTCTTTGAACGGCCAAATGAAAGAATCGGCGTAGAGAAGGAGAGCCAATGCCGGCTCGCATAATCGTAGATGCGCTGAGCATGCTCGGGGTTGCTGCCGAAAGTTTCCGCCACGAAGGCAAACCGTTCCTGCGGGCTTTTTTCGCTGCTGCGCATATAGCTTTCACGCAGACGCATGAGGCCGAGTTCGTCAAAGAGCTTATCTCGCTCAAAGTTCATTTGTACCGCCATGACGGCTCCCGAAAATACATTGAAAAAGGACGTCGGCGGTGAAGCAGCAGTGCTGGATGCATCGTTCCTGAGACGACAAACGAGGGATCAGACCATTTTGACTGACCGCCCTCAATAGTCCTTATAAAAGGGTTTTATCGTCAAAGAACCACCATATCTTGTGGTTGGACGTCGTTGCGAAAAGTTTGGGAATCTTAGCCTTTGGAGGGTTCAAACCGCAAACTCCGGCGTCGACGCAAAGGCGGTAGTCATGAAATCTTGAAAGCGTTTTCGCACCAAACATCCCGTTGATTCACCGCTCGTGCCTAAGGCGTCATGCCGCATCCTTGCAACTGTAAGAAGATGTACTCGTTTGCAATCTTCATGAAGAGCACCGCTTGATGGGGCTGAACACGGGTATAGTAGTAGAAACGCTAAGCTGCTTCGGGGGGCGCTCAAAGCCTTGCCCCCAAAGCTCTAACTGTTCAAATTCACTTTATGGAGCCGAAAATGGCCGAGATTCTCAATGTTGATGAAAAGAATTACGATGAAGTCGTTTTGAAAAACGAGAAGCCCGTGATTCTCGCGCTGGGTGCTTCGTGGTGCGGCGACTGCCGTCGTGCGCGTCCTTTCTATGAACGTATGGCTCAGGACTATGAAGGCCGTCTGGTCTTTGCTTCTGCTGACTCTGACGCCTGCCCCAACCTCAAGAAGGAACTGGGCGTTCAGCACATCCCGACCATGGTGATCTTTAAGAACGGCAAGCCGCTTGACGGCCGCCTTGTTGAAGTGAAGACCCCGAGCGAACTCAAGGCTTTCATTGATGCGGGTCTTGCCGCCTAAACGCTCGAATATTCAAGCCTTTCGCTGACCGTTTCGCTGCGGCTCGGCGTATGCTTCGCAATCCCGTCCACGACAAAACGTGCGGCGGGATTTTTCTTGATTTGCGAAGTGCGGCTCAGAGATCTGCCGCAGACCCATTGAATCGCCTCTTTCATTCCGCAACAGTGTTTCCGCCATGCTCAGCAAAGGCTTTTTGACGATCGGGCTCCTCATCATTTCGAACGTCTTCATGACGCTCGCCTGGTACCTGCACCTCAAGCTTCAGGCCGCAAAGGTCATCTCTTTCTGGCCCGTTTGGGCGGTGGTGCTCTTTTCCTGGTCGATCGCACTCTTTGAATACTCCTTCCAGGTGCCCGCCAACCGCATCGGCTTTGACGGCAACGGGGGGCCCTTTTCACTCCTCGAACTCAAAGTCATTCAGGAAGTCATTACGCTCACGGTATTCACCCTCTTTTCAATGCTGCTCTTTGGACTCAAGCTGCAGTGGAACCATCTCGCCGCCTTTTTCTGTCTGGTGATGGCCGTGTGGTTCACCTTCCAAAAGCCGTGAGCCTATCCGTTTTTGTGTTTCTGCAAAAAAAACGAACACGTCTAAAACAACAGCAAAGGCGCTTTCCGACTTTCATCAGAAAGCGCCTCATGCATCGAGAACGGTTAAGCGGCAGTCTTTAAGCGTGCTGCTGCGTCAAGCCTGCAGACTGCTGGATCTTAAGGAGCGAAAACACGTTGAGCGCCGTGACGCGCAAGTTTTCCGAGGCCCTCGCCATCGCTTCGGCAAGTGTGCAGGGTTCCTGCACAATCGGGAACACTGCGGCAACGCCGCTCGCGCGCAGCTTTTCCCAGGAAGTCGGATCGAGCTTGGCGGAACCGGAAAAGACGATGACGGGCTTCCCGGCGGCACGCCGAGCGATGCCCTGCACGGCTTTTCCGCCGGCCGTTTGGCCGTCGACAGAACCTTCTCCCGTGACGATCAAATCAGCCGTCTTCACCAGATCGTCAAATTTCATCAAGTCAAGGAGCACATCAATCCCAGAAGCAATGCGGCCGTTGAGGAAGCAGGCCACGCCCGCGCCCGCTCCGCCGGCTGCGCCGCCGCCCGGCAAGGAATTGACCTTCGCGCCCTGCTTTTCAAAGAGTCCGGCCACAACACGAAGCCCGGCATCCAAACACTTCACTTCATTGGCGTCGGCCCCCTTTTGCGGTCCAAAGACATAAGCCGCGCCGTTAGTGCCGTACAAGGGATTTTCCACGTCGCAAAGCGCCTCAATGCGCGGGGCATTCTTCTGAAAAAAGAACCCGTTAAGCCGAACGCCCTTCACCAAATGAAGCGTTTCTCCCACCGGGAGAAAAGGCTGCCCCTTAGCGTTGAGAAATTGGGTGCCGAGCGCCGCCGCCATGCCGCAGCCCATATCGGTCGTGGCCGAGCCGCCTAAGCCGAGCACAATCCGTCGATGCCCGACCTGAAGCGCATGCGAAATCAGCTGGCCCACACCATATGTAGTAGTGCGCATCGGACTGAAGCCAGGAAGCCGCTGTCCCAGACCAGCGGCTTGAGCGAGCTCAATCACCGCCGTATCGCCCACCGACAGGTATCGCGCCTGTACGGACTGACCGCACGGCCCCGTTACCGGAAGCGGAAGATAAGCGCCGCCCACAGCCGCCTTGACCGCTTCGAGCGTGCCTTCGCCGCCGTCTGCCGCAGGAAGCTTGACGACCTCAGCATCGGGCAGAACTTCATTGGCTGCGGCACAAAGAATGTCAGCCGCCCGTTGAGCAGAGAGGCTGCCCTTGAAGCTGTCGGGGAGAAGAAGGATTTTCATATCAAAGAACTTTGAGCGGTATGGAGAATGTTTATAAGAATGCGTTCCGGACGACTCGGCAGCGACACGGCGGGTCTTGACGGTGAGCGCAGCAAAAACCAGCTTTTCAGCGGAGCCTCACTGCTCTGCGCCCTAGGAGGGCGTCGTGATGCAGAACGTCCAAGATCTTTCAAAGATCTTGGACCATGCATTATCGCACCTCGCTTCGCGCATACGGCTGAGCATTCAAACCTTGGTACATCCTAAACATCAGCATGTCCGCGGGTTCGCTAAAATCCCAAGCAGTTTCAGAAAAAAGCCAGCCATGCAGATCATCGAAAGCAGCTCAGTGGCCGGGGTCATCAAACGCTCGTTTGACCGCCCGGGAAGAAACTGGATCAAACACATCGTTTTCCCGGACTTTCAGCGCCCATACTGCTGGTCCTTAAGCGACATTCAGAAGATTCTTGACGATATCGACGAGCTTCGATATTCGCCTGACGAAGAGCAATACCGCGAAGAGGATAAATACTATCTGGGAGCCATCTGCATCATGCCGCTCCGCGACAGCGACAGTCCCGAGCATGCCCACGACATGGCGCTTCTTGACGGCCAGCAGCGGCTCACGAGCCTCATGATTCTGGCCCGCGTTCTCTATGAACGCGCTATGCGGAGCAAGGCAGCTCTCCTCCGGCAATATGGCGCAGATATCGCCTCGATCATGGGGCGGGATCTCGTCTGGAAGCGAGCGTTTCTTTATCAGGAACCCGCAACCCTGCGGCAGATCCGTCAAATCTATTTCGCCCTTGACCGAGAATACCGGCAGCTCGAAGCTGACGCGGCGCTCGACGACGCACAGAACGCCGGGGCACTGAGCTTTTACGAAGAAACGCTCCTGCGCGATCTCCGGCGCTTTCGCTACATCCTCCTCTCAGGGCGGCTTGCCGTCAACGTACTCCAGAGCCTCAAGGAAGCCGAACAATACTTTCAGGGCGAAAACAACCGCGGACTGCCGATGTCTCTCCTCGACATCCTCAAGGCTTATCACATGCGGTTCGAAACGGCGCCGGATCGTCAAACGGAAATTCGGCGCATCTGGAGTGCTTTCAATGAATCGCCGCCGAGCGAATCCGACCGCGAAACGCTCGATGACGAAGCTTCGAAGGCTGCTGCCGCCAGGCTCGCCCAACGGAAATACGCCGTTGAAGCTCATGTCATCCCGGCGCTCCTCATGCGCTGCGACATTGAACCTTGGCCGGAAACCGCCAATAATCCTCAGAATGCCGACTTGCTCAAAGGCATCGTCGGCACTCATCGGCGCGATCGAATCGTTGACGGGAAACTATCTGCATCGAGCAACCAGCATCTCTTTGACTTGCTTGAACCCGTTCAGACCGGCATAGGCTTCTTCCGGATGCTCGACCAGTACCGGCGCATAGACGAAGCGCTCGACGAGCTCGAGCAAAGGGCTTTCAATCCGGCGAGCGGCTTAAAGCTCAATAATGACCAGAGGCTCATCCTCCGGCTTGCGCTCATTGCTTGGACTGACCGCTTTGCTCCGCGCACGGCTTTTAAGAGCAGCGCCTCTTCACATGACCTTGCCGCTGCGCTCGCAGCGGATGCAGAGTTCCGCACATTTGCCCGCCATTTTGCACGCTTTCTCAATCGGCTTCGCAACGCAGATAAGCAGATCCCGGGGGCATTTGACCGGCTCGACAAATCCGCGCTGCTGCGATGCCTGCGCTACTCGAACGCACGCACGAATCTCATTTTTCTGCCGCACCGTTCTGCAACGCCCGCTGCATGCAAACGCTCGCTGCTTCAGGCGACGACGCCGGAAGCGATGGCGCCCTACATCGATGATACGAGTCGGAGTCAGCGCTATCGGCTTGCCTATGATATGGAGGCCGCTCTCGATGCAACTGCAGCAGACACTAAGCAAAACACGACGGATGGAGCTTTCGACCATGAATAACACCGCAGCCCAAACGCCTGCTGCCCGTCCCCAGCGCTTTTCCAAAAGTCTCAGCATGGGTTCCCTCGGAATCGATCAGGCGCGCTACGTCATTCCGGTCTATCAGCGGCCTTATGCCTGGACTTCCGTGCAGGTGTCGCAGCTGATGCAGGATCTGCTCGACTTCTGCCGCAGTCCCGATATTCAGAGCACCTATTCGCTCGGCACAATCGTCTGCGATGAGGAGACGCCCGGCGTTTTCTCCATTCTGGACGGTCAGCAGCGGCTCACGACGATCGACCTCCTGCTCGAGGAAATCAGCCGCCGGCTCGATCGGCCGGCAAACGAGAAGCATAAGCGAATCATATCGGCCTACCGGTATCTGAGCGGCATGGAAGCGAGCAGCGAAAGTCCGCTGCCGGCCTGCACAGAACAAAGGAACCGCATTGCCGGCGCGCTCACCGAATTCATCGAGCGTCAGGGGCTGCGGGAAGATTTGGCGGCGCAGACCTTTCTCAGGGATTTGGAAGCGTGCATTCACGATCGCGTGAGCATTCTACGCGTCGTAATACCGCTCTCCGACAAGGTCGAAAACGAAGCCGCCGCCATGTTTGAAATCATCAATATGCGCGGGCAGCAGCTCTCAGCACTCGACATTCTGAAGTCGCGTTTGCTGTCGCGGTTCAGCGAAAAGGACCACTTTGGCCGAGCGCTCTTTACGCATCTCTGGCGCAGCACCGATGAGCGTCTGGTTTCCCCGGCTAAAGCTGCCGAAGGCTTCAACCTGAAGGGGTGGCATTCGGGTCAAGTCTCTCCATCGGGCTCCAAGGATGCAACCGATGACACGCCGATCTCCGCCGCGCTGACGATCGATGAGATTATTGCCGGCGCAGACGAAGCGCCGCTCGAATCGGGTGACAAAAAAGGACGGACCGACAAACCGCTCAAGCGCGAAACAGATCAGCCCCCAGCGGCTGATGAGGGGAGCCGAGAACAATTTGTTCCGCCGATTGACATGATGAACATGCTCGTCATCGCCAATGAGCTTTTCAAGTACGACAAAGCCAGAACGGCCGGTGCCGAAAACGGCCCGCTGCCCGCCTACGAAGCGCTGGCGACCACGAACTTTGACAGACGGTTCGATCATATTGTCCAGGCCGAGGCGCCCGGCACAGCCGATGTATGGCGCCTGATGGGAGCGCTCTCGCTCGTCCTTCAGACGGTCGGCACCTGGGGGCGCTACCGCCAGAGAGAGAATGAGGCATTTGAAGGCGCCCCCGATGCTTTCAATCAGCTGATTCAGACATTTATGGCCGCAGGCGGCTTCAGCGCTTCGGGGCAATACTGGCTCCTCGTGCTTTCGGCGACAGCGCTGGAGATGAGTCTCGGGACTGACGGCAAATTGCCCGACAGCCCAGAAGCTTTCCTCGCCATGAAAAAGCCCGCATTTGAGAAGATCCGCAAGATTGCTCAGCTTCGACTGCTCGCCTGGGCCTACCGCGCCGCAGAGGCCGGTCAAGCCCGAGGAGCCGAAGGCGTATTTAAACTGACAGCAGAAACACCCTCAGAAAACCGAGCTCAGGCCCAGCTGCTGGCTGCGCAAGCTGCCGTTGAAGCCGCAGCGCCCGGGTGGCATTACCACGACGGCACCCTCTCACAGTTCGATCTTTTCCTGACGGACTACGTGCTCTGGGTCGACGGCCACACTGGCGGTAACCGCTCTTTTGCTGCTCTGAAGCGCGCTATGGATGCTTTTGCAGACCAGGCTCAGTCCCCAGAGGAGACTGAACTGGCCGGTGCCTTCCGAGCATTTAATTGGACGGCCTTCAAAGAAAAGGCCCGGACGCTGCGCATCGTTGCCCGAAGCGACATCGAGCATTGGCTGGCCCGCAACCGTGCTGATCTTGGGAAGGATGCCGACGCCGCCCGCGAAGAGCTTCTTCGACGACACGGCTTTGGCAACCTCGCGCTCATCAATGAGAGCGACAATTCCTCTCTGGGCAACGGCTCGCCCGCCGGCAAGGCGGAGCTGGTGCTTAAGCGCATGTCTAATCCGACGCCTAAACTCCTTTGGCTCGCCCTACTCAGTCAGCAGTTCCCGAATCTGGACGGGCAGCATGTTGAAGGGTTGACAGCGCTCTGGGCATCCTACATCGGCGAATTTTCGTTCGGGTGAAGCGCTGCACCGGCGGACCTCCGCTGCGGCGCTTCGCCAAATCCGCTGTCCAGCAAGAGATTAGACTCATTTTTTCATTCAACAGGACCGCCGCAGGAGTCCCCTTCCTTCAGGTGGGGGAGGAATGCGGCGCAGGCCATGGAAGGCCGCCGGATCATGCAGAGGATCATTTCGTGCCGGTTTGGAGAAATAATGATCCTTAGCTATTTGAAAAAAATGGTATAAAAGTCAAATCACAGGACTATTCCCCGACTCAGATCCACCATGCAGACCGGCCGTTCCTTCGCCGCCCATTTTGAAGACGACGCTTCGCGTGAGGCCTACCTCGCGTGGTCGGCTGCGCAGATGATCGTCTACAACGCGAAGGCGGACGAGTCGAATTATTTCTGGAAGTTCCACTGCAAGTTCTGGTCGCCGGAGCCGCTTCCTAAGCCCGATCAGAAGTACGCCCACCTCGTGAACCCCGACACCGTGCCGTGGGTGAAGGAGGTGCCGAGCGCTGTTCGA
>UMFV01003502.1_pt1 | contig 12841 bp, 10 predicted proteins | sample 1965101 | NCBI WGS metagenome assembly UMFV01 (sample SAMEA4836055, study PRJEB28245) | human gut metagenome | biome: gut microbiome; material: fecal sample | place: Denmark | collected 2008 | reverse complement strand
AGGCAGGTGGACAGAAAGGTCATAAAGGAGTGAACATGAAACTCCATCATGAGCCAAAGGAGCTCATGCCTACCTAACGTCACATCTTTTCTCAGCTCATCCAAGAAACAAGGTATAGATGCATTTGAAGTTCTAATCTCTGCTTTTAATGGCAAGACAGAGATCGTTTGGGGTAGGTTCTGAGTAGTTACAAAAAAAGTAAATTTTTAAATAGGTCTTTATTCAATAAAGAGAGGCTTTAGAGTAGAGTTTCTAATTCTGTAGATCATTATGGTGCATGAAAGAATTGGTAATCAATAAAGCCTTTGCCTGACTGCACTTACAGCTATGCATAAGTGTTTTTTATATTGCCTACAAATAGCAAATTTCATATAATGTACGCATTTTTAAGACAAGTAATCAATGTTGATTTTCCTTTCTTCTGAAAGGGAAACGATTTTGTGTGCAATAAATATGATGAAAATACTCATGAATTTTCATCATAGGAATTTTACACAGAAAGCTATTGATGCCCTAAATAAAAGAGGCTTTTTTATGTCAATGCGTTCAATTTACTGTGGTAATGTAAATTTAACCAATAAAGACAGCGAGGTTACTTTATGCGGTTGGGTTAACCGCAGACGTGATCTTGGTGGTCTGATTTTTATCGATTTAAGAGATAGAACTGGTATTGTTCAGGTTGTTTTTGAACCTGATAACGAGTCTGTTCATGCCCTAGCATCTACTTTAAGAAATGAGTACTGCATCTGCGTAAAGGGTACTGTAAAAGCTCGTCCTGATGACCAGATCAACAAGAAGATGGCTACAGGTGAAATTGAAGTTTATGCAACAGAGCTAAAGATCTTCAACAAAGCTGGTGTGCTACCATTAGATTTCAATCAGGATAACTCAGAAGAGCAGCGTTTAAGATACAGATATCTTGATTTACGTCGCCCAGAGATGGTTGAAAAACTTGTAACCAGAGCAAAGATCACTCACTTTGTAAGACATTTCTTAGATGAGAATGGTTTCTTAGATATCGAAACCCCAATGCTAACTAAAGCCACCCCTGAAGGTGCTCGTGATTACTTGGTTCCATCTCGTATTCATCATGGTAAGTTCTACGCTTTGCCTCAGTCACCACAGTTGTTCAAACAGCTGTTAATGATTGCAGGTTACGATCGTTACTATCAGATCGTAAAGTGCTTCCGTGATGAGGATTTAAGAGCTGACAGACAGCCAGAATTCACTCAGATCGATGTTGAGACTTCATTTATGACTTCTCAGGACGTTCGTGACATCATGGAAGAAATGATGCGTGAACTGTTCAAGAGCATTAAGAACGTCGATTTAGGCAAACTTCCTGTTATGAAATGGGAAGAGGCAATGGACAGATTCGGTTCAGACAAGCCTGATTTAAGAATTCCATTTGAATTAAAACTTGTTGATAATGCTGTTGTAAACTCAGAGTTTAAGGTTTTATCAGAACCTGCTAATGACAAAGACAGCAGAGTCATTGCTTTTGCTCTTCCAGGCGGTGCTGCTTTAACTCGTAAGAAGATTGATGAGTATACAGACTATGTTAAGAAGCTAGGCGCATCTGGTCTAATCTATATCAAAGTAAATGATCTAAATGCAGGTGCTGAAGGTCTTAAGTCTTCAATTGGCAAGCACGTATCAGAGCAGGAACTTTTAGATTTAGTAAAACTGTCTGAAGCAAAGTCTGGTGATATCGTCTTCATCTGCTGTGGTAAGAGAGTAAAGACCGCAACTGCAATCGGTTCACTGCGTATTAAGGCAGCCCGTGATATGAACTTAGTAGCTGATGGCTATAAAGCTCTATGGGTTGTCGACTTCCCAATGTTTGAAATGACAGAGGAAGCAGGTCTTACAGCAATGCACCACCCATTTACAGCACCAAAGGATGTAACTCCTGAGCAGTTAATCTCTGATCCTATGTCAGTTTACGCTGATGCTTATGATCTTGTAATCAACGGTTATGAGTCAGGTGGCGGTTCTGTACGTATTTATGATGATAACATGCAGAATGCAGTATTTACTGTTTTAGGCATTTCTAAAGAAGAAGCCCGTGAGAAGTTTGGTTTCTTACTGGATGCTCTATCATTCGGTGCTCCTCCACATGCTGGTCTTGCATTCGGTCTAGACCGTGTAACCATGCTGTTAACCGGTACTGATAACATCCGTGATGTTATTGCGTTCCCTAAGACAACAGCTGCTGCATGTCTAATGACAGATGCACCTAATGTTGCAAGTGAAGATGCTTTAAGAGATCTTGCAATTTCTGTAACAGATTTTGAAAAATAACGCAGTGCGTTCATTTAGGAGATAAAAATGTCAGGTCATTCAAAATGGGCTAATATCCGTTTCCGTAAAGCAGCCCAGGACGCAAAACGTGGTAAGGTTTTTACCAAATTAATTCGTGAAATTACAACAGCTGCTCGTATGGGTGGCGGTGATGAGTCAAGCAACCCACGTCTGCGTTCAGCAGTTGTTGCTGCTTTAGCTCAGAACATGACTCGTGATACCATCAAGCGCGCTGTTGAGCGTGGTGTTGGTGGCGGTGATGGTGCAGATTTAGAGAACATCACTTATGAAGGCTACGGTGTTGGTGGCGTTGCAGTTATGGTTGAGTGCATGACTGATAACCACAATCGTACCGCTTCAGACGTTCGTCACGCATTCACCAAGTTTGGTGGTAACTTAGGTACTACAGGTTCTGTAGGCTACTTATTCACCAAGAAAGGTGTAATCAGCTTTGCTCAGGATGAAGATGGCAAAATGCCAATCGATGAAGAGCAGGCAATGGAAATTGGTCTTGAGGCTGGTGCTGACGATATCGTAACCAATGATGATGGTTCAATCGATGTTTACACTGCTCCTGAGGCATTTGCTGATGTTGTAGAAGCATTCGAAGCTAAGGGTATCAAACCTACTAATGCTGAAGTTTCAATGGTTCCATCTACAGAAGCTGAACTTGATGCAGATAATGCTGCAAAGTGCATGCGCATGATCGACGCTTTAGAAGATCTTGATGATGTTCAGAACGTTTACCATAACGCATCATTCCCTGATGACGTTGAGTTAGACTAAAAAAGAGAAAAATTTTTTAATAATTTTTTGCTTTTTTGGTATTCATAACCTATAAATATTTAGTTGAATGGGCAAGAGTTAATCTCTTACCCATTTGCTTTTGTTACGACTGCAGCGTCTAGGAAAATTATAATAATGGATAACAATTCAGCAAGTACAGAATTTAAACAGTTAATTGCAAAAGGAAAAGATCAGGGCTATCTGACCATTGATGAAATCAATGATTTAATTCCTCCTGATATTATCAGTGGCGATCAGCTGTCTGTTTTCATTCAGACATTCATTGATATGGGTATCAATGTTTGTGAAACACCCCCTGAGGCTGATGATATTCTTTTAAATGGCAACTCACAGACTGACTCAGAGGATGTTGAGATTGTTGCAAACCAGCTGGACAGTTCAGTTGATATCGGCAGAACTACAGATCCTGTTCGTATGTATATGCGCGAAATGGGTAACGTTTCTCTTTTAACCAGAAAAGATGAAATTGAAATTTCAAAGCGTATTGAAAAGGGCACTAATGAAGTTCAGCTGTGTCTAGTTGAATATCCACAGGCTATGGAAGAACTGTTCTCTCGTTATGAGCAGACTTTAGAGCCAGATTCAGAGATTAAGCTTGGCGATATTATCAACGGTTTTGCTGATCCTAATTCACAGGAAAGTGAAGATGGCGAAGACATCGCTATCGATGAGAAAGCAGAAGCAGAACTTGATAAAGAGCTAGAAGCTTTAGATGAAGAAGATGAGTCTATGGAGCTTGACAAGAAGAGTGCTAAGAAGGGTAAGAAAGCTACTAAGGCATCGAAGAAAGACGAAGAAGCTGATGATGATCTTGATGATGCAGATGAAGGCTCTGATTCTCCAACTGATTCTGGCCCTGATCCTGAGGAGACCAGAAAGCGCTTTACAGAACTTCGAGTTCAGTTTGACAAGGTAACAGCAGCAAGACAGAAATCTACAACTGATAAGAAGTACAAGAAAGAACTTGAAAAATTAGTCGAGATTTTTGAGACCTTTAAGATTGTACCTTCACAGCTAGAAAGTCTATTACGTAAGATGCACGATATGATGGATCGTGTAAAGCGTCAGGATAGACGTGTTCGTGAGATCGCTGTTGGTCGTTGTGGCATGAAGATCGACGAATTAAAGAAGTATTACAACGAAACTGAAACAGTTTCTAATATGGACTGGTTCGAGAAGGCTGTTAAAGTTAAGAAGCCTTATGCTGCAAAACTAAAAGGGTACGAAGCAGAAATTCAGAAATGTGTTGAAGCTCTAAAAGAAATAGAAGACGATTCAGGTATCAACATCGCTCGTTTACGAGACCTCTCACGTAGAATTATGATGGGCGATGCAATGGCAAAGAAAGCCAAGAAGGAGATGGTTGAAGCTAACCTTCGTCTTGTAATTTCTATTGCTAAAAAGTACACCAACCGTGGTCTTCAGTTCCTCGATCTAATTCAGGAAGGTAATATTGGTCTGATGAAGGCTGTAGATAAGTTTGAATACCGTCGTGGTTATAAGTTCTCTACTTATGCGACCTGGTGGATTAGACAGGCTATCACAAGATCTATTGCTGATCAGGCTCGTACTATTCGTATTCCTGTGCACATGATTGAGACTATCAATAAGCTCAACAGAATTTCTCGTCAGATGTTACAGGAGAAGGGCAGAGAACCTACTCCTGAAGAGTTAGCTTCAAAGATGGGCTTACCTGAGGAGAAGATCCGCAAGGTAATGAAGATTGCAAAAGAGCCTATTTCACTTGAGACTCCAGTAGGTGATGATGACGATTCACATTTAGGAGATTTCATTGAGGATAGCTCAATTGTAGTACCAGCTGAAGCTGCTACATCTGAGAGCTTAAAGAATGCTATCAACGGTGTTCTAGATGAAATGCCTCCAAGGGAAGCTCAGGTTCTGCGTATGCGTTTTGGTATTGGTATGCCATCAGATCATACTCTAGAAGAGGTTGGTCGTCAGTTTGGTGTTACCCGTGAGCGTATTCGTCAGATTGAAGCAAAAGCTTTACGTAAGCTTCGTCATCCATGTAGATCACAAGGTTTACGTGGTTTCTTGGATTAACTTTAAGTTATTTTAAGATCTGTGAGAAGGCGCCTTATGGCGCCTTTGTTGTCATCAGAAATAAAAAATGGATCATGTAATAAAACATGATCCATTATTAAAATCCTAACAAGGATCTGTTAATTAAAGCTCAGCACCTAATTCCTGACGAATGTAAGCACCAGCGCCTAATAGGCCAGCATCACCGTTTGAAATTACATATACAGGGATCTGCTTTAAGGTATCCTTGAAACGACCTTTCTCTTCAAACTGCTTTCTAAAATCAGTGTTCTTGAAGTAATCGATAAAGCGTGGAACGATACCACCTGCGATATAAACGCCACCCTTAGTTAACAGGTCGATAGCTAAGTTACCGCCAAATGAACCCATTAAAGAGCAGAATACATCAACAGTTTCCTTGCAATCAGGGCAAGGATCTTTAGCAAAAGCACCTGATGTTACATCACAAGGCTCAACGTCCTTAATCTCATGACCGTTTAACTGGGCAATTGCCTTATAAACGTTTACCAGACCCTGACCTGATAATAATCTTTCACCAGATACGTGGTCGAACTTTGTACGTAATACTCTTACGATTTCATCCTGTCTTGAATTTGTTGCAGCAATATCAACGTGACCACCTTCTGATGAAAGAGCGATCCACTTGCCGTTAACCTTGATTAAGTGACCTACACCTAAGCCGGTACCGGCACCGTAAATTGCCTTTGGTGCATTAGGATCGATCTTATCACCACCAATCTTAGTCATTTTGTCTAAAGGAATAGCTGTAGTACTCATAGACATAGCTGTAAAGTCGTTGATGAACTCTAATTTCTCTAAACCAAGGTTCTTTTTCATCTGAGAGATTGAAAATTCCCATGGATTATTGGTCATCTTAACGTAATCGCCATCTAAAAGAGTAGCGATTGCAATACAAGCAGAGTCAAACTTTGCGCCAGTTTCTTCTCTGAATTTTACAATAACTTTTTCTAAAGACTCATTTTCTACTGAAGAATAAACTTTTGTATTTGATAAACTGCCATCTGCTAAATTAACTAGTGACAGTCTTGCATTAGTGCCGCCCACATCGCCTACTAATGCTAATCCATGAAGCTGACTCATTATTGACCTCTGACAAAATTTTCTAAAAAACTGTGAATAATTATACTTAAAATCGTTGCGTGAATTATCCTCATAATTAAACTGTTTATTCTAATTTTTTAAACCAATTTCGTCAAAGATAATGTGTACAATTTGTGAACAGCACAATCCTTTTATTGTTACGATATTTTCTCTTCTTTATCAGAGTCGTCATTAGCGTTGGTAAACAACTTATTAGGCTCTTCTAACAGGCTTAAAGATGCAAGTAACGATTTAGAAATAATGTCATGCACTACAGAGTAATTATTCTGAAAACTTAAACTTGTGCTTCTTTGCTTTTGCATTAACACTACTTTTTTGTTCTCGATAATGTCTGAGATGGTCTTTTGCTTCTTTTGTGGTCCTCTATAGTAATTGCTATCAGCAGTTGAGGGTGCTTCTTCGTACTCATAATCTACATTAAATTCGTTATCAAAATCACTGTCAAAATACAAATCGCTTTCGTCAATCCTACCCATATCAGGATCAGGCTCTTCATCAGCGATGTAACCTAAGTCAAAGTTGTCATCAGCTTCAATTTTTCCCATTGGTGCTTCAATACTTATGGTATGAGTTGCTGTCTCAGACTTATTACCATCTTTTACAAAGTAGAATGTCTGACCTCCAGTTTTTGAGGTGTATTCATGATTGTAGTTACCTTCTTTTTGCATTCCATTAGCGTATTTGTAACTGAGATCAACATAATCGTTGAGATTAAAGTACTTGTTGTTACCTACAAGTTCATCATAGTTGTAAACCTTGTCAAAAGTGTCGGTGACAAAGATCTTATCGTCATCTATAAAGTAGGGGATAAAGAAGCCACTGTTCTGATAGTAGCCATTAACTTTTATAAATTCTCCTGAATTATGCTGATACTCGTTATCAATGGATGCTGTAGCCTGACTGTAACCAATAGCGCTGATTAAACCTAAAGAGTAGTCATCTGAAAAATCAGTTTTTCCAAAATTAGCTCCAGTTAAATTAAGTTCATCTTTTAACTCGCCTAATACACTTCCAAAGGTATAGTTGTCACGGGTAAATAAGTGCTTTTGTGTTTTAGTACTAAAACCAGCCGTTACATTTTCAAAATTAGAAGATGCGCCATCATAGGTTGCAAGTCCTGCTAAACCTCCTGCGTAGATCTTTTTATTCCCAAGATTTGAAAATGTAAGACTAAGTCCATCTACCTCAACGTTTTTGATAGTTGAGGCTTTGATTACACCTGCAAGAGCTCCAATATAGGTTGAATCTTCAGGTGAGCTTACACTTATATAAGGATTTTTAATTTTTAAGTTTTCAATGGTAGATCCATTTAAAGTTGAGAACAGACCAATGTTTTGCTCAAGATTAGTGCCTTTACCTTCTAGACTATAAGTAATAGAGTTAAAGGCGCCATCAATCTTTCCTGTAAAGTCATTAGTACCGGTAACAGCTGAATTTAATGATCCTAAATCAATGTCATTAGTAATAAAGTAACTGCCAGAAGGATCGGAGGCTATGTTCAGAAACTCCTCTTTTGTAGAAATAGCGGTTTTATCAGTATGATCAAAAAGACCATCCTCTTTTGTAAGTCCCAACTCTTTTTCAAGATCGACCTTTTTACTCGAGCCAATATCAATTCTTTTAATAGAGCTGTGGATAGATACCGTGTCTTTAAGTGGCTTTACACTGTCTAAAACTCCAGTATCGACTTTAATATTTGAAATATCACGAATGATAACCTGACTGCCATCAATTACGGTGTTTTCAGCATGCAAAGTACCTATGAGTTTTACCTTTCCCATACCTTTTTTTGTAAATTCAAAATCACCTGTGTCAATAAAGTTATCAACGTTCTCTTGAGAGAGTTTTGATGTCGATAAAATTGCATTATTAGCCTTAAAGGATCCTGTAATTCCAATATTGATACCATTAGGATTGATTAGGTAGATATTGTTGTTGCCTATAGAGCTTACATTGCCGTCGATAACTGAGATATTGTTGCTTTTTACAATATTAAGAAATGTGGCGTCAGTGCCTGTAAAGACTACACTATTGCCTTTAGCAACTGAAAAATCATTCCATGAAATGACATTTCTGTCTGTATTTGAACTAATGAACATTGAGTTAGGTCCTCTTGAGACTGAAACCTCTCCATGTATGATTTTTTCACCAGTAGGCAAAGTTGCAGCACTATGGGCACTTTTAATTGTCATAGCAAGTAATGAGAAGATAAATAATTTGCTTATAGTTACTTTCATAAATATCCTAAATTGAGTAGTTCTATTGCTTAATACTGTGTTTTTATTAAATCTTGGCGTAGCCTGCTTTTAACAGGAACTTTGCTGAATCCTTTGCATATTCTTTGTTTTTACCAATAGCTTTGCTTACAGAGGCTGAAAGGTAAAAGCCACCATAACTTATGTTGGAGCCAGAGCCTATGGCATAAAAGGATTCTTTTTTCTCAACCTCGACGTTTTTGGCATGGGCCTGCATGAAATTTACAAAGAAGTCCAGATAAGGCTTACTCATGAGTTTTGTCTGTAATTTAAGATCATGAAACAGACCAAGATCAGAGGAAGCTAAAGAGCCGTCATAAGCTGATACTCCGTATGCTCCTCCTGGTATAAACTTGTCTGAGGCATCCACTGCCTTTTGCGCGTACTGCACACTAAGCGTGTTGATTAAGGAATAGTTTTTATAGAAGTTCCAATCTAGCTTTGAATCAAAGTTAGAAAGTAAATAAGCACGCTGTGACTTGTCGTCAGATAAATTGCTTTTATCCTGTACAAGACCGTAGTCAAGTTTTAAGGTATTTAAAAAGTTTAAGTCTTCTTTAAAGACAGATGCTTCAAAATCAAAATAGCCACCGAATTTGTTTCTCTTCAATTCGAGAGAATAGCTTTCAATTTTGTCGGTAAGATCTTTGTAGTAGCCTCCACCTGTAAAGTTAACTCTACTGTCTAACGTTCTGTATAAAGGCTCTTTTATATAGAGATTGCCTCCTAATGAATTGCCTTTTACCTCTAAAGCGTCATAGGTATCTCCTAGATCATAGCTTCCATAATTAAACTGCAAGCCAAAGATAGTAGGATGTGAGGTGAAGGGAATGGAATACCCTAGGATTAGGTTGTTCTGTTTTTTATCAGTGGTGCCTAGAATAAGGTAGCCCTTATCGGCATGTTTTGATAAGTTCAGTGAGTTCAATGATAGTGTGTAACGGTTCTTACCGGTAGACTTATTACCGTAGTTGTCATAGCTTAGCTCATAACCAAAGCGGGAGCGACCTTTAAGATCGATAGTTAGAGACGCATGATCTGCTTTATTTTGAGAATTCTCAAAGTAGCCTGCAATATCAAAGATATTTAGATCTTTAATCTTAAGCAAGCTTGCGTTTAACTCATGAGAGTTGATCTCCTTACCTTGAAACTTACGTACATTCTCGGTGAGCATGTAAGCTGTTTTAGGAGTGAGTGAGGCGTAGTTTGAAATCTTTATGTCACCTAACTTTGCAGTCTTTACAATAACCTCTACAACACCGTTTTGACTTTGCTGCTCTGGGTAGAAAGCCTGCGCTGCAAGGTAACCATTCTTTCTGTAGTAATCAGAGATCTCATTTAAGATATTCTGTAAGAGGGCAATATCAATTTCTTTTCCAAGATATGGATTGAGTTTTTTATCCATAGCTTTTTTATCGATTCTTGCACCAGATTTAATGATGACATTGTTAAGTTCTAAAGCATTTACTGATGGAGATAATGCAATAGAGAGAAGAACAAAGAGTAAAGATAAAGTAAGTTTGTGTTTTAGCATACGACATCCAAATAATTTAAAGATGCCGTATTGTCAGGGGAGATTTTACAACTTATGCCTTTTTACTGGCATTTTATGCAAAATTTTGAAAATAATTTTTTAACTTTATGTTTCATAAAGATTTTTAATTGACAAAAAAAGACCTTTTACCAAGATAAAAAAGGCAAAAGCAAGTAAAAGATAGCGGAAGAAGTTGAATACAACCATCATATGCGTAAATGTTTGTGGAGCTGTATTAATAGCGGTTACATACTCCCCAAAGATTAACTTTTGCTGAAGATAAAAAGCCCATGGCAGAGCGCAAAGACAGGCAAAGATACCTGTTTTAAAATAGGCTTTATCTCTGTTGTAGGTATAAGCACTAAATATAAGTGATACACTGCCTAAAAGTAACAGCACAGTTCTTACAAAAGTGTTTGGACACAATGCATAGGAGTTTGTTGCAAATATAAACAGAAGAATCAGCAGAATGCTGAATTTTACTATCTTGCTGTAAGTATCCATCCATGAATGCCTCAATTTAGGTTAAATTTATTTGAAATTGTACCTAAAAATTCCTAGAATAACACACACTCGTGCTGTTTTAGCTCAGTAGGTAGAGCAACTGATTCGTAATCAGGAGGTCGCCAGTTCGATTCTGGCAAGCAGCACCAGTTCATATCTTAATAACCCCAATTCTTAAAACGTCTAAACTTCAAAAGCTCTTGTTTTTCTCAAGATTTATAGCTGTCAAATCTATCTTTCTTGTCGTGCTATACTAAAAAATAAAAGTATAAGAGACTAAACAATGGAATTTCCAAAAGAGCTTTCTAAAACCTCTACTTTTAGAGACATTATTGATAATAATTGCGTCTACGTAGATAAGACTGATCTCATAGCAAAGTTCGCATACCTAAAAGGACCTTTTGTTTTCTTTAGACCAATAGGTTTTGGAAAATCAACCTTAATAAGTTCTTTACAAGACCTTTTTGAAAAGGGCTTAGATAATTTTCATTCTTTAAAAATAGGACGTCTTTGGAAAGATAAGACATACAAGGTCATTAAACTTGATTTTCAAGTTTTAAAGAAAGCTCTTCTACTGAAGATTTTAAAGCCTGTTTTAACCGAGAGTTATTTACTGCTTTAAAGAATGCTAACTTGAGCTTAAACAAAGTTCAAGAAAAAGATGGACCATCTGATCTTTTATCGGAAATACTGATGAATATCGATTCAACAGATTTAGTTCTTTTAATCGATAATTACGATGCGCCTCTTACTGCTGTACTAGCTGATAAAACTGAATTTACATCACGACAAAAGATTCTGTCAAACTTTTACAGTACGGTTAAGTCATATCAAGGTGTGTTTCGTTTTGTCTTTATTACAGGTGAGATTAACTACTTTAGTTCATCTACCTTTTCCTCTTTTAACCTTTCTGAGGATCTGTCTTTAAATAGTGATTTCGGAGCTTTAGCTGGTTTTACTGAAGATGAGCTGGAATGCTATTTTTCTCCATATATTGATAGAGCCTGTAAGATATTAAACAAACTCAATAAAAGCAACAAATATACTCACGATAATTTGTTATCAACTTTGAAAAGAAAGTATGGAGATTACTATTTTGATAACAAATGCAAAGAGCATGTATACAATCCCAGTTTTATTGTTCACTTTTTTAGTGAACTTAAAGAAGAACATACTAACAGTCATATTTCAGAAAGTTTTCGAAATAGTAGTTTAGATAACTTTCTAAGACATGTTTTATCAAAAGACATAAAAGAACAGTTGCTAAAGTGCATTGATTTAGGAATTTCAATTGACCTTGCTCAATCTAATCTTTATCCGCAATTAGATATGTTAACAGAGCGCAACTTATATGCAATCTTGTACCAAGTTAGGGAATTTGTGCATCAAAGCATCTAGAAAAGGAATATTATCTTTAGGAATTCCTAATCTTGAGGTAAAACAAGCTCTCAAAGAACTTGTTAAAGATGTATAGAATAGATCTGAAAATCAGCTTTAAAGGTATAGTGCTAACTACAAATGAAAAGAGCTTCAACCTAGAACGAGTTTGAAGCTCTATAAAATCTTAATCCAATTATTATCTAAGTAGATAAAGCTGTCTTAAAGCAGTAATTAGAATCTAATCTGTTTTTTCTTACCAGGGCGAGGAATGTAAACAAAGATAATACCGATAATTGCACCACATAATGCAATTAAAGCACCTTGTAACCACCAACGCATCTGCATATCTAACTCTTTAGTTTCAAGTTTATCAGCATAATCTCGTCTTGTAGCATCAAGATCTTCTAACTGATTGTTTTGCTTTGATATCTGCTCTTTTAGAACAGCATTTTCTTTTTCTAGTTTCTCAACTTTAGCTTTAGCAACCTGATAGTCTTTAGCTACGATTGAGTCATAGTTATCCAAATCGTTCTGTAATTTAGCAACCTGACCTTCTAAGATCTCAACCTTTGCCTTACCACAAGGCTCTGTCTGAAGATCTCTAGTCTGCATCCATAATTGTTTGTTATCACTTTCAACTAAAACAAACTTCTTGTCATCAGACATCTTGATGAATTTAAATTTTTCACCTACATGTGTTGCCTGAACAATTCTGCAGTTTGCACTAGGGCAAGTTCTTAACCAAACGTTAGCAGCTTCTGATACATAAACCTCATCACCTACTTGAGATTCCTCAACGGTAGCAGGTTTTGTAACTTTAATTTCAGCATGAGTTGACTGTTCAGTTGCCTGAGTAGTGCTACTTACTGTG
>UMFV01001829.1_pt1 | contig 12878 bp, 12 predicted proteins | sample 1965101 | NCBI WGS metagenome assembly UMFV01 (sample SAMEA4836055, study PRJEB28245) | human gut metagenome | biome: gut microbiome; material: fecal sample | place: Denmark | collected 2008 | reverse complement strand
CGCCGCTTCCGCGGCTGAGGCTGCCGCCCGGCCGGCACTGTCCGCGGCATTTTCCTGCAATGCGGCGACGGCGCTTTGCATTTCCGCCACGCTTTGCCGTCCGGCTTCGACCTGAGCGGCCAGCTGTCGAACGACTGCCAGATTTTCACCGCTTTGGGAACAATAATCACGGCTTTGGTCTATAACGGTATCAAACTGATATTCCGAATTGACCAGACTGTTTTCGTCGGCACTCCAGATAATGGATTTTCCGGCATCGGGCATCGGCAGATTAATATTTAAATTGGTGGGAGCATACTGAGGAAAAGTGACGGTACGCCCGATTGAATCTTCCAGCTGCTCCAAACAGGAAAGCTGATAATCGAATTCCGCATTGACTTTGGAACTGCGGAACGGACCGCCCTCCTTAAAATCCGTGGTGCGTTTGAGTTCCAAATCGCGGTAAACGGTAATCAGTTTTCCCGCGGCCGGCGGCTCGGCAAAAACAACAATTCCGCCGGGAACCTCCTCGTTTAAGCTCAAAGAATAGCCGCCAATCTGCAAAACATCTTCAATATAAACTTTGACATTCTCCGGTTCATAAATAGTGAAAAAGAACTGGAATTCTTTCTGCTCGCCGTCGGCGGTAAACTGGATACGCGGCTTTATATTGCCGGTTTCAACTTGTGTGGGCATTATCTTCTCCTTGAATTTTAAAATAAAAAAAGCCCCCGGAAATCCGGAGGCAGTCAAGCCGTGCGGGCACAATAAGCCCCAGTGGCATTTGCGGTTTTATCATACGGCGGATGAGTTGTCAAGGATATTATTCCTACTTTGATTTGTTGTGTATAAATCCGTTTGACAGGTGTGCAGAGGTTTGCTAAAGTCATTTCGTTTTTTGAAAGGGGCCAGTATGACAAAATATGACATCATCATTCCCATCGGGTCGGTTTGCAAGACTTCGCAAAATCTGCGGGACTTGAAAAAACAGAATGAATCTCTCCCCTTTGACTGGATTTTCGTGGCCGATCTGGATATGATTTATACAGCCCTGGAAACTCATTTTGCCGATTTTCTCAAACTTGAGAATATGGAATATAAATGTAAAGAATCCGAACAGACCGACATTTATTTTGACCGGGCAACCGGTATCGGTTTCTGGCATGATTTTCCGCACAACGTACCGATTGAAAAGAGCTTCGACGCCATAAAAAAGAAATATAACCGGCGAATTGAACGCTTGTTCAACGAAATCGGTCAGGCAAAAGACATTCTCTTCCTGAGAGTGTGTACCATTCGCCCGAAAAGCGATTATTCAATCGAAAATATCATTTACCACAAAACCGTCACCAGCGACGAAGTGGTGGAAGAACAATTCCAGCGGCTGAAGGCTCTTTATCCCGACAAAAACGTCGATATGCTTGAGGTTTCGCTGTTTAACGAACCGCATCCGTATCTTGAACGCCGGCTGAATTCCAACCTGGTCAGAATTGAGGCCTATTCGCCAATTAAGTATGAATGGCAGGGCGATCCGGCCGTTTTCAAAAAAATCCTCCGTCCTTATGACCTCAAATATGGCGTCAAATTCAAATATCTGCTGAAGACAATTCGTTTCAAAGCTCATAAATTTGCGGTCAATATCGGAGCAAAACTGGGAATTGCCAAATATCAGGAAGAAAAAAAGCGGCTTAAAAAACATTTTTAAGCGCAGCCTGATACACCTTTTTCATTAAGGTTGACACCGGATAGGCTGACAGATTTTCCGGACGGATGAACATTCCCGCTTCCGGACAGTTTTCCTGCTGCAACAGACAGATTTTCAAAATAAGTTTGAAATGGGTAAAGGTATGCGAAACCTCACACCCGGTATCTTTAGCATCCTGAAAAAGCTGCGCCCCGTCACTCCAGGGAAATTCATACAGCCCGGAGAGCAGCCCTTTTTCGGTACGTTTGCGGATAAAAATCTCTCCGTTACGATTGCTCAGCAAATAGACATAGCCGTTTTTGACCTTCTTGGCCGGTTTACCGCGCCGGGGAATTTCCTCCAACCCCGGATCCGTTTTGGAAAGGCAGTGTTCCTGCCAGGGACAGAGCAGACATTGCGGATTTTTAGGCGTACAAATCATGGCGCCCAAATCCATAATTGCCGAAGCATAATCCGCCGGGCGGGTGCGGTCGGTCAGTCCGGCAGCCTTTTCCCTTATCTGCGGCAAAATTTCGGAAACCGGCTCGGTCAGGCGGAACAGGCGGCTGATGACGCGGATAACATTGCCGTCAACGACGGTTTCCGGCTGATTAAAAGCCAGAGCCAAAAAGCTGGCGACGGTATAAGGACCGATACCTTTTAATTTCAGAACATCTTCCCGCTTCTCGGGGAAACGTCCGTTAAACTTTTCCATCACCAGACGGGCGGTTGTATGCAGTGAACGCGCCCGGGTATAATAGCCGAGCCCCTGCCAATAAAAATAAACTTCTTCCTGCGTGGCTTCGGCCAAATCCTTAACGGTGGGAAAACGTTTCATAAAACGGTGAAAATAAGGTATCACGGTTTTGACGGTTGTCTGCTGAAGCATCAACTCCGAAACCAATATCACATAAGGATCCGGATGGGCTCCGCCCTTAACCCGCCAGGGAAGTTCCCGCCCATGCTGCTCATACCATGCCAGCAATAAACCGGCCAAATTATTTTCTGTCATACGCTCTACGCCCGTTTGATTTACAGATACAAAAAAACCCGTCATCAAGGCGGGATTTTTAAATGGTGCCGCTTGGGTGACTTCTGAGTTTGACTTGTAACATTCGCTCTTTTCGCTCCCGCTCATCGCTCATTAACAAGTCCGGCACCGCAGAGGCCTCTCAGCCGCGTTAAGCGGCTGCTCCTCACTTTGCGCACTCCCGTGTTCAAACCTCCCTGTCCTCACATAAACCAAAACCTCCTGACGGAGGTTTTGGTTTATGGTGCCGCTTGGGTGACTTGAACACCCGACCCACGCATTACGAATGCGTTGCTCTACCAACTGAGCTAAAGCGGCATTGCTGATAAATTACATATTTGCTTTTAAAATTGCAAGCATAATTTATCATTTTCTGCATAAATTGTTTTTCTTCAGCCTTGCGGCGTTTCTCCTCCGGCTGCGGCAGCCTTTCTGGCAGCGCGTCTTTTCGCATAGAACTGATTGTCTTCGGCAACTTTTTCGCCGGAATGAACAACCACCTGCGGGAACGGAATTTCAATTCCCTCTTCAATAAAGCGTTCGTTTATCTCATAACGGATATCGCTGGGAATACGCCAGCCGTTCCAGATATTATTGGTATAGCAGCGGAGCTCAAAATCCAGGCTGTTGCTGCCGAAATCCTTAAACAGCACATAAGGCGCCGGATTTTTCAAGACATATTTATTCTTGGCGGCAATATCAAGCAGGATTTCGGTCACTTTTTTGATATCCGAACCATAAGCCACGCCTATCGTAATCGACTGGCGCGACCAGTTATTGGTATGCGTGAGGTTGGTAACCGAGCTGGACAGCAGAGTTGCATTCGGAATAATAATACTCGATTTTTTGAATGTTTCAATTTCGGTCGAGCGGATATTAATTTGTTTAACCTGCCCTTCTTCTCCCGAAATGATTACCCAGTCGCCGACTTTAATCGGACGCTCGAACAGGATAATGATGCCGGAAACAAAGTTATTGATAATATTCTGCAAACCGAAACCGATACCGACGGAGAGAGCGGAAGCAATCAATGCCAAATTGGAAAGATTGCCGCCCATCATGGTTATGGCAATTATCGCGGCAATGATAAAACCGATGAAACCGAAACCGGACGCCAGAGAATGGCGGATACCGTCATCTATGTCCATCTTGGCCAAAACATTGTTGACCAGACGGATTTTCAACGCCTTGACCACTGCCAGCGCAATGAAGAAACTGATGATTCCCATCAAAATCGCCAAAGGCGAAATTTCAACTTCCCCTACCTTGAAACCAAGGAAAAACTTTTTGCTGCTTTGCAGCATAATATCGGTTGAAACTCCCCAAATCCCCAAAATCGTAAAGATGCCGATTAAAACAAACATCGGGTCAATTACCAAATTGGACCAAAAGTCTATTTTGGAAACGATTTTGCGGCGAAGCTTAAAGGTCTTGACCCAAAAACGCATCAGCAGCACACGGTGCAGAAACTCGCTCAAAGCTTTGCGGATAACCAGCAAAATGCCGATGGCCACGACAGATAGCAGAAAACGGTTAAAGATGAAAGCTGACAAGCGGACATAGCCGAAGAGAGAAATGCCGAAAGTTACCGCAACAAAAACAACTGTCAAAAAGGTAATTTTGAAAACAGAATTGACTCTGGCATCTTCTTCCGCCGCTTCGGCCGGAGACGGTGCGGATGCTTCGGCATCATCGTCGTCAATATCTTTATCTGCAATGCTGTCCCACAGGTAGCGTTTAACAATCAGAATGATGCACAAACCTTTGACGGCGCTGGAAATCATACTGATGAACGAAATCAGCTCAACGGAATAATTGGCACTGGCGGCCACATGCGACAGAAAAGAGCAAACGCCCAGCAGAAAAACCGTCAGATAAAGGGCTGAAGTCATCCGTTTGGCCTTGTCGGTATCCACGTTAATCAGCCGCCATTTTTCATTATAAGGAGCAAAGCTGACGCGGGAAACCGCCCGAGCTAAAATCACCAGCAGCGTATAAAACAGAAAACTGTTAATTACGATGCCGAAAAAGCCGCTGTTCATAATTTTAGTGGAATACATCCAAATCATAAAGCCGGCAATGATTGTGGCGGGAATCACGCCGTAGGCTATCGCCACAAAAATCGCGGCGAAAAACTTACGACCGTAACGGGGATGTTCAACTTCTTTATTATAGCCGAAATGGCGCATAATAAACAGACGAAGGTAAATACCCAGCCACAATGAAAGCAAAGCGACCAATGAAACAGGGATAATGTTTGATTTTACATAAATTTTCTGGTCTTCCGTCAATCCCTGATACCATTTGACGGGAGATTCCAGAATATCAAGCGTAAATTCGACAAAGAGCGTGGTTGCGCGAAACAGGTTAGCCGGATAAATCAGCGGCTTCTGAGTTGTCAGCAGATTGCCCAGCAATTCATGATTGCGAACATTGACAATCAGCGTGTCCAATTCATCAATCCGGGCCAGAAGAAGATCCGCTTCGGCCACCTGCCCCTTTTGATAAGACGCTTCTTCGTTGAACTCTTTGCGCTTGCGGGCGATGGCTTCAATTTCCTGACTGCCGTCCGTCGGTTCGGGTCCCAGCGCTTCAATACGTTTTTGAACAAACTCAAGTTCCCGTTCATAGAGTTTTTTGGCATTGCTTATGCGGGTACGGGTTTCGCTTAAAAATCTTACGTTTTCCGAAAGAGAATCGGAAGAGGAATTACCGTTTTTAAGCTGATTTTCCATTGTCGTCAGCTGTTTGCCGATAACGCCGAAATTTACCTCGGCATTGCTGAGGCTGTCCACGACCTTGGTTTCGGCATCGATTTCAAGCTTGGCCGTTTTTGCCTCGGAACTGCCGGCAGACAGACCGGCAGCCAACAGTGCAAAAGTTAAAACCCGTATGATTTTGTTCATTGTCCGCTCCTAGTGCTGAAACTCGGGATTAAGCATCTTTTTCATGATTTCAAAAGCGTTTTTGGCCACACCCGCACGCAGGTTATCGGCAACACACCAGAAGCTGAAACCGTTTTCTACGGAAGCATCCTGCCGCAAACGGCTGACATAGATGTCATTTTCGCCCTGAATGTCTGTAAGGGTTACGTATCCCCCGTCCACGTTCTTATCAAACAGGATAACGCCCGGTGTTTTTTTCATCAGCTTACGAACCTCATCAACGTCAACTTCATGTTCGCATTCAACGTTGATAAACTGACCGCAGCCGATAAACGCCGGAATGACGGCGCAATTGGCGTGAACTTTAATACCGCCGCCGAAAACCTTTTTGGTTTCGGCATTCATCGCCCATTCACAGTGCGTTTCTTCGCCGATAAATTCTCCGGCCTGAGGAATGACGTTAAAGGCAATCTGTTTATTGAAAACTTTTTGATCATCAACCAGCGAATCGTTCATATAGATTTTACGAATCTGAGAAAACAGTTCGTCCATGGCTTCCTTGCCGTAAATGGAAGTTGAAATATAAGTGGAAACGACAATACGGCTGACGGCATATTCTTCATGCACTTTCTGCAGCGGAACCAGCATCTGGATAACGGCGGCAGACGGTACGGCGACCAGACCGCGTTTGGCTTGAGCCAGCTTATGGTCATTATAGCCGGCAATCACCAACGGAACATCTTCATCGCTGACATAGGCCGAAGAGCAGTCAATGACCTTGCAGCCCTTGGACAGAGCTTTGGGAATATATTGTTTGGCTACGGCTTCAGTAACGGCAAACAGAGCAATCTCAACCTTGGAAAAATCAAAATCGTTAAGATTCAATACGTCCAGATCTTCTTCTTCGCCGTAAGAAACCATATTGCCCAAAGGCGAGCCCGGTTCAAGAGCCACCACGTCTGCCGCTTTGTAACCGTTTTCCTCCAAAAAGCTTAAAATCTCACGTCCGACATTTTCCTGAACGCCTACAACCGCAATTTTACTCATTTTTTTATCCTTTGCTTATTCTTAAATTTAGGCCTATATTATATCAAAAATTCTTTATAATATAATAATTTTTCCAATAAATTTACATTTTCCGCAACACAACAAAAAACCGCCCCTGGCGAGGCGGTTCCTGTTATCAGTTTGTTCCTTCAGCATCCCCGGCTCACATTCGCTTATCTTTCCGAGGATAACATTCAGGCATCAAAGCCATGCTTTGACAAAACTGTTCCTATTTGGAAGCAGCTTCTTCACGAGCCTTGGCTGCAGCAGCCAAATCGTCGGCAATACGAGCCGAACGGCCGCGCAGAGCACGCAGGAAGTACATTTTCGCACGGCGAACTTTACCGATACGGGCTACTTCGATTTTGGCAACATTCGGAGAATACAGCGGGAATACACGTTCAACGCCTTCACCGAAAGAAATTTTGCGAACGGTGAAAGAAGAATTCAAACCGTCGTTCTTGCGGGCAATGCAAACGCCTTCATAAATCTGGATACGTTCACGGTCGCCTTCTTTAACTTTGGTATGAACTTTCAAAGTGTCACCCGGTTTAAAGTTCGGCAGGTTTTTGCCGGCGGTGAGCTTTTCCATCTGCTCTTTTTCAATATTTTCAATAATGTTCATCAGTTTTACCCTTTATAGATTTTTTTTAGTTTATATACCTAAACCTTTTGAGAATCAAGATATTTCTGCAAGAGGTCCGGCCGTTTTTGTTTCGTGACTTCAAGTGCCTGTTGTTTGCGCCATTTGGCGATGTTTTGATGATGACCGCTGAGAAGAATGTCAGGAACAGATCGGCCCTCCCACTCAATGGGTCTGGTATATTGGGGATGTTCCAGCAAACCGTTTTCAAAGCTTTCATCTACCGTGGAATCCGCATTGCCCAAAACGCCGGGCAAAAGACGGACAACCGCGTCCAACATAATCTGCGCGGCCTGTTCGCCGCCGGTCAGCACGTAATCGCCGATACTGATTTCCTCAACGTTATAGGCATCCAGCACGCGCTGGTCAATACCCTCAAAACGTCCGCAAATCACCGACAGATTATCTTCCGCCGCCAGTTCATGAACCAAAGACTGCGTGAGAGGCTTGCCGCGGGGACTCATATAGATCAGCCGTCCGCCCTGATAATTGGCACGCAGAGCGCTGCCAAGAATATCAGGCCGCATGACCATACCGGCTCCGCCGCCGCAGGGCGTGTCATCAACCGAGCCATGCTTGTCGGTGGCATAATCCCGAATATTGACCGTTTCGAGCGACCATTTTCCCTCATCCAGGGCTTTTCCGGTCAGGGAATATCCCAGAAATCCCGGAAATATTTCGGGAAATATGGTAAAAACCTTAACCTTCATCACCTTCTCCGTCTTCCTCGTCTTCCATGAAGTTGAGCAGAACAGATTCAACAATAATATAACCGTCTTTGACATTCACTTCGGGAACATACTGCCGGTTAAACGGTATCATTTCCAGTTTTCCGGTTGCTTTAACCTTGATTTCGAGGATTTCTCCCGCACCGAAATTATAAAGTCCGGCAACCGTTCCCGCCGTTTCGGAGTTTTGAGGCGTTTTAACGTCCAGACCGATTAAATCGGCCTCGTAATATTCGTCCTCTTCCGAAAGTTCCGGCAGAACCGAGCGGTCAACGAAAAAAGCGGTGCCGATAAGTTTTTCGGCTTCGTTTCGGTCGTAAACCCCCTTGATTTTGACCCGCAGCAATTCCTTGGAATGTCCGACGACTTTAAGCTCAAATCGGCGGTCACCCGCTTCGTTTTCGACCAAACCGTATTTATCCAAATCAGAATCGACCTCGGTAAAGCTCTTAACCTTTACCTCGCCTTTAATTCCGTGAACACCGGCAACGGCGCCCAGACAAATGCGGTTTTTCTTCGTCATGCTTAAAGCGTCCTCATAATTATATTAACAGCACTTATAAAAACACTGAATTATTCAGCAGAAGACTCAGCAGCGGCAGCTTCGGCAGCGGCTTTGGCTTTTTCTTCTTTCTCTTTCATACGTTCCTGAGCCTTGGCTTTCGGAGCAGATTTTTTCGGCTGTTCGCGAATTACCGGAGCAGCGCAGAGACCGAGATTGGCAAACAGTTTCTGCAGTCTTTCGGTCGGCTGTGCGCCTTTGCCCAGCCATTCTTTAACTTTGTCCTGATTCAAGACCAGACGGTCAGCGTGGTCTTTCGGCAACAAGGGATTGTAAGAACCCAGTCTTTCAATGAAACGACCGTCACGGGGAGCTCTCTGGTCAGCGACAACGATTTTGTAAAACGGACGCTTTTTAGAACCACCGCGGGATAGTCTGATACGTACTGCCATTTATATTCTCCTTAAAAGTTAGAAATTAAAACTTCCGCCTTATGGCTAAAACGGAAATCTGTTACCCATGCCGCCCAGCATTTTGCTCAGCGGATTACCTTGCATTTTAGGCATTGCGCCGCCCATCATTGCCGACAGACCGCCCATTTTGCCCATTCTTTTCATCATCGTCGACATCTGCTCGTATGATTTGAGCAGCTTGTTGACTTCATGAACTTCCACCCCGGCACCGGCTGCAATTCTCTTTTTGCGCGATGCCTTGATGATGTCGGGATTTCTTCTCTCGGATTTGGTCATCGAAAGAATAATCGCCTCCTGTTTTTTGACCAGACTGTCGCCGATATTGGCCTGTTCAATCTGAGCCTTAAACTTGGAAAGCCCCGGTATCATCCCGATCAGAGACCCCATGCTTCCCAGTTTTTGAACTTGTCTTAACTGTGAGAGCATATCCTCCAAATCGAATTTACCCTTCATCATTTTTTTGGCCATTTTTTCGGCTTCGTCCTTATCGACGTTTTCAATGGCCTTTTCCACCAGAGAAACAACATCGCCCTGCCCTAAAATACGGCCGGCCAGTCTGTCCGGGTGAAACTCTTCGAACTCGGCGATTTTTTCACCGGTTCCCAGAAACTTAATCGGCACGCCGGCAACCATTTTCATGGAAAGTGCTGCACCGGCACGGGCCGAGCCGTCAATACGGGTCAAAACAATCCCGGTTACGCCGACTTTTTCATTAAATTCTTTGGCTACGGTACAGGAATCCTGCCCGATCATTGCGTCTGCCACCAGCAAAGTCTCAGACGGATTGGCAATTTTCTTAACCTCGATGACTTCATTCATCAGGTCTTCGTCAATATGCAGCCGACCGGCAGAGTCCAGAATAATGACATCATAACCGCCTTTTTTGGCTTCACTGACGGCGCGTTTAGTCGTTTCCGCCGGTTTTTCACCCTTAATTACCGGCAAGGCATAAACCCCTATCTGCCCGGCCAATTGAGCCAACTGCTCCTGTGCGGCCGGACGATAAATGTCCAACGACGCCAACATTACTTTCTTGCGCGCTTTAAGCTTATTGGCAATTTTGGCTGAGGTGGTCGTTTTACCCGACCCCTGCAAGCCGACCATTAAAATGCAAACCGGCGGCACAGCATTCAGATTAAGTTCGGCATTTTCCGCCCCCAGAAGCTTAACCAATTCATCATGGACAATTTTAACAACCATTTGTCCGGGCTGAACCGATTTAACGACCTTTTCGCCCAAGGCCTGCTCTTTGACCTGAGCAATAAAAGACTTAACCACCGGCAAAGAAACGTCAGCTTCCAACAAAGCGACGCGGATCTCCCGCATAGCTTCGTCAATGTCTTTTTCATTTAACACCCCGCGGGAGGTGATTTTTGAAAAAGCGGAACTTAATTTTTCACTCAGCGTATCAAAAATGGCTTTAATCCTTACCTAAATCAGTGCCTACATACTATTGCACGCAGGCGCGGCCTGAGCGGTTTTCCGCCGTATCGACCATCTGCTCCGAAACCGCGTTGCTGCCTGCCAACATTGTTCCGGCGCAGTACCTACATACTATTGCACGCCAGTGTGCGAACCCTCGCTGACTGGCGGCACGCCTTGGCGTGTTATTAATTAAATTCGTCTCAATATGAAAAAATCATATAGATTTAGGTGGTTTATATACAACTTTTCACAACGAGTCAAGGCTAATTAATACAAAAAACATCATTTTCCGGCTTGATATACTTCCGGCAATGAATATTTGTTCGGGATATAACCCGAGGAGAGCATTATGAGAGTATTGATTATCGGCGGCGGAGCGGCCGGTGTTACGGCGGCGACACGTTTACGGCGTTTGGACGAGAATGCGGAAATCATCATTTTGGAACAAGGCGACGCTTTGTCGGTTTCCAACTGCGGGCTGCTTTACTATCTCGGCGGCGAAGTCAGAGAGCGGGATGAGCTGATTAATACAACGCCGGAAAAATTAAAACGCCAATATAATATTGACGCCCGCCTGAATGCAGAGGTTGAATTTATCAACCGCCAAGAAAAAACTGTTACCATCAAAGGCAAAGGCAAAGAATATTATGACAAACTGGTCTTCACCATCGGCGCCTACCAGCTGCGGCCGGACATCGACGGTGTTTTGGCCGAACAGGTTTTTACCATTCGCGATTTAGCCTCAATCGAGCGAATAAAAAACTATATTAAAGATTTTGAACCGGCGCGGGCCATTATTGTCGGCGGCGGCTATATCGGCGTTGAAACCGCCGAGGTTTTGCACAAGCTGAAAATAGACACCGCCATTGTTGAAGCGGCAGATCATATTTTATCCGGCGACTTTGACAATGACATAGCGGCAGGGATTCAAAATTTGCTGCGGGGAAAAGGCATTAAAATTTATCTTAACACTAAAGTTGAGGCTTTCGGCGACAAAAGCGTCTCTCTCAGCAACGGACAAAAACTTGATTATGACATGGCTATTATTGCAACCGGAGTGAAGCCGGACTTAAAACTCTCCATTCTCTCGGATCTGGAGGTCGGCGAAACCGGCGGACTGGTTGTCAACGAATACATGCAAACGTCAGACAAGGACATTTACGCTGCCGGAGATGATGTCGAAGTACTCCACATGATTACCCGAAAGCCGGTGCGGCTGTCTCAAGCCGGACTGGCGGTTAAAGAAGCCCGCGTCATTGCCGAACATCTGGCAGGGATTTCACACAAATTCAAATACGCTCTGAATACGTCGGCAGCTCAAATTTTCGGACTGACCGCAGCGGCTTCCGGCGCCACTGAAACCAAGCTGAAAGCTGCCGGTACAGAATATGAAAAAATTCATCTTTATGCTTATTCGCATGCCGGTTATCTGCCGGACAACCGATTAAATCTTTACAAACTCCTGTTTGACCGGAAAGGCCGCCTGCTTGGGATTCAGGCCCTGGGCAACCGAGAAGCCGTCCGCAAAACCGACGTCACGGCAACCGCAATCATGACCGGTGTTCCGGCCAACGAACTGGAAGATCTGGCCCTCTGTTATGCGCCGCCTTACGGAAACGCCAGCGATGCCGTCAACACACTGGGTACAATGGCAGAAAATGTTTTAAACGGCCGGGTTAAGTTTGTCTCACCTTTCAGCGGCGAATGGGAGCAGATGGCTGCGGAAGCAATGATTATTGACGTCCGTCCGCCGGAAATGTTTGAAAAAGGGCACCTTCCCCATGCCATCAACATTCCTCAAACCGCAATCAGAAACAATCTGTCATCCATTCCGCAGGACAAGCCGGTTGTTCTTTACTGCAACCGCAGCATTCGCGCCTATGTTGCGGCAGCTCTTCTCAATAACCGCGGTTTTGACAATATTTATGTTTTGAGCGGCGGTTTATATCTGTATAACGAGATTGAACAAAATCTGCGCGAACAAAATCAAACGGAAGCGGAATATTAAAAAAACATATTCTGCCAATTCTCTCATTGACTGTTATCTGATAGGGTGATAGTTTATAAACATAGCGAAATTATTTATTAATCTTTAAAATTGAAAAATATGAAAGAAGTATTTTTATGGGTTTGTGCCGCACCGTTTTTTATCGGTTTCGGCTTTATGCTTCTCTCCGGAATTTTGAGTTGTTTTATGTCTTTTTCCAAAACAAAACTTGAAATTTTATGAAAGCATTTTTTATCATTGCCGTAATTACTGTCCTGGCCTATTGGTTCTGGCGCGGTATAATGAAGTTCATGGGAATGTTTTCCGATCATGCCGAAGAAATCTTTTATGACGACGGAAGGCTGCTTTCCCAAAGTGAAGAAAGAAAATCCGCACAGCCTTGAGCAAGCCGGGCGGATGATACAGAAAAGAAGGCTGATGTTCCGGCATCAGCTTTTTTTATATCCAAATATTTAGCTTCGTTAGTCTCAATAA
>UMFV01037439.1_pt1 | contig 13102 bp, 10 predicted proteins | sample 1965101 | NCBI WGS metagenome assembly UMFV01 (sample SAMEA4836055, study PRJEB28245) | human gut metagenome | biome: gut microbiome; material: fecal sample | place: Denmark | collected 2008 | reverse complement strand
CAATGATTATACTGGTCTTTCACTTAAGAAAAACATAGAACAGAGCTGTGTATTATCACATGCTGCGTTGCTTAATACTGATGGCGAGAAAGGCTTTAATGCATTAAATGAAGAGATACAGGTAAAGAACGAGAAGATCAGCTATGAAGAAAAGAATCATAGACTACTCTAGTTAAACATAGCAATCGGGAATATTAAAAATAATATTACTGGGATATACCATGGAATAACTAAAAGAGAAATGCCCTTGTTCCTGAATGAACAGGAATATAGATTTAACCATAAAAATATGGGAAAGACAGTTATGGATAAAATTAAGAAATACCTACAGAAACCATTTCCTATCAGTCATAACAGATAGTATATATCTTGGATATTTCTGCTCCACACTTCTCTTAAATCGTTACCTGTAGATTATGGGTATTTAAATCTCCCTTTCTTTTCTACACCATTACTTGCATTTTAGATATGTTTCAATTCATACTTTTTTGATAACTAAGATGTAATGCATTTAACGTGCAATATATTGAATTATTCGTGCATTTAATATATAATATGTTTAGAAAGGGGTTGATTGTATGGCTGGAAATACAACAAATGTAAGTATTCGTATAGATACAGAATTAAAAGCACAGGCAGACGTACTATTTTCTGAATTAGGTATGAATCTTACTACAGCATTTAATATCTTTGTACGCCAGTCACTTCGTGAGGGTGGTATTCCATTCAAAATAAATATAGAACAACCTAACAAAGAAACTGTTGCTGCTATGTTAGAAGCGAAAAGAATTGCAAAAGATCCTTCCGTAAAAGGTTATAATGACCTTGATGAATTATTTGATGATTTAAAAAGATGAAAGAAAACAAATATACCATCAAATACACAAACAGTTTCAAAAAAGATTATAAACGTGCTATAAAGCGTGGGTTGAAGATCGAATTATTAAATCAAATTATCACTTTACTTGCAACTGGTGAGTCCTTACCAGATAAGTATCGTGACCATGCATTATCTGGAGATTGGGCAGGTTATCGAGAATGTCATATTCTACCTGACTGGCTACTCATTTACTACATAGAAAAAGATGTTCTAGTACTGACACTTGCCAATACAGGCACACACAGCGATTTGTATATTTAATAAATAGTCTGCCACCGTACAGAAACTGACTGTACGGTTTTTTTATGTAAAGTGAAATGTGGCTTTCAACTAACACACAAGCGTGCGAATTGAAAGCCACGGATTTATAGTTGCATTAGGAAAAATACAATAATACTTATAACTATTACAACACTACCCATAATTATAAACATCTTAGATGCAAAACTATTATAGATAGGTCTATCTACAAAACAGATTTTAGTATTATCTGGATTATATTAAACAATCATTTTACTATTGATAGATCATAGTTTTTCTGACATCCGACGGACATTTACAATAGTCCCTGATTTGATTATACAAATATCCTTTTTCATCCTCATAAGCGTTAGATTTAACTGGTAGTGGTATACCTGATGCTTTGATAGACTTAATTCCTTTGTATTTCTTCTTTGTCTTATAAGTTACACCATCTACTATGTATTCCACTATTGGATACATACGTGATTCTCCTGGAAAACTATAAGTAACAACATAACCTTCAACACTCTTTGTACATTGTTTATTATGTCTTTTAGAAATAATATTCATAAGTATTCCAGATAAGATTAATATTAAATCTATTCCACCATCTACAATTAATTGTATCCATTCCATATAAATCACCCTACTCCTTAATAACATACAAAAGAACGTCTCAATGAAGAGACGTTCTAGTTATTAAGCTTTTTTCTTCTTTAAGAATATGAATGCAACACAAGCAAGACCCATTAATGCAGCAAATGGTAAAATATTTGTCATATCTCCAGTTTTTACATTATCTTTCTTAGTTTCGACTTTCTTAGTTTCGTCTTTCTTAGTTTCGTCTTTCTTAGTTTCGTCTTTCTTAATTTCGTCTATCTTAGTTTCATCTTTCTTTGTTTCGTCTTTCTTTGTTTCATCCTTCTTAGGTTCTTCTGGTTTTGTTTCAGCAGGTTTTTCTACTAAAGCATCCATAGCAGCCTGTAATGAAGCAATCGCTTCATCAATCTTCTTCTGAGAAACACCATTAGTGTTAGCTACTTCTTTTGCAGCAGCTAAAGCTGATACAAGTTTATTCCAAGATTCTTCTGTATATTTCTTAGAATCTAAGCTTTCAGCCTTAGAGATTAAGTCATTTAAAGTATCTTTGTTAAGTAATGACTTATAAGTGATACCATAACCACGTTTATACTTAATAGTATCAGTGTAAAGCTTAGCAGTCTTATCATATACAGGAATATTAACTGGAAGTGTTCCCTGAGCACCAAATGTACCTAAAGCAACTTCAATACCTGCAATAATGTTAGGTCCATAAGCAGCCTTAGAAGATGTGACTCCACCAACGATTGCTTCAGTAACATCTACTGAAGAACCTTTACATCCATATACAGCTAAAATAGCATCTGCATTTGCATACATCTGTACATCATATGGTTTATCTACTGACATCACGATAGACTTTTTGCCCTTTTCATGAGTATAGTCTACGATACCTTCTACATATGAATATAGCCAATGATTAGATGAAAAACGACTTGCAGTACTAATTTCTGAATTAACGAATACTGTATCAGCCCAATCAATGTTTTCTTTTACAGCATCCATATTTGAACCGTTATATCTTACTACTTTTACTTCTGCAGAATCTGGGATAAGTCCTGCTTCTTTTGCACGGTTATAACCCATGATCATCTGTGCTCTTTCATTGTCATATGGACAAAGCATTAAGACCTTCTGGTTTTCTTTTACTACTAGAGGTAAAGTATTGTTTTCATTCTTTACAACAGTGACAGCTGCAGCTGCGATTTCTCTTTCAGTTGCTCTATTAGTAGCACTACCTACTGTAGATAAAGCTTTATTTAATGAGAAGTTAGATTCTTTCCAATCTAAGATACCTCTATTTTCTTTAACTGTAAGTATTCTTCTGCATCCATCATCTAATCTAGATTCAGAGATTTCACCATTATTCACAGCATCTTCTACATAATCAATAATTGTGTCTAGCTTCTTAACATCTTCCTGATTATAAAGAACTGTAGGCATACAAATCAAATCAGCACCTGCTTCAATTGCAAGCTTAACTGCCTGTGATTCACCAAATGTATCAGCAATAGCCTTCATGTTCATCGCATCTGTAGTGACTACACCATTGAATCCCATTTCTCCCTTTAGAAGATCAGTGATGATTGCTTTTGACATAGTCGCAGGTTTCTTTTCTTCATTACCTGTTTTTTCTGAAACAACAGTTGTGTTATCTAATTGTGGATATAAGATATGTGCAGTCATGATCATTTCAATACCTTGATTGATTGCAATCTTATATGGTTTTAATTCATTATTTAATAATTCTGCTTTTGATTTGTTTACGATTGGTAAACCATAATGTGAGTCAGTGGCTGTATCACCATGACCTGGGAAGTGCTTCGCACATCCAATAACATTATAGTCCTTTAAACCAGCGATTGTTGCAGAAGCCATGTTCCCTACTACATCTGCATCGTCACTGTAACTTCTTAGACCAATAACTGGGTTGTTGGCATTATTATTGACGTCAACAACAGGCGCCAAGTTAGTATTAATACCAATACTACTTAATTCACTACCAATAATCTGACCTGCTTTTTTTGCATACTCTGTATTATGAGTTGCACCAAGTGCCATGTTACCAGGCAAAGCTGTACCTGAACCTAAACGGTATACACTACCACCTTCCTGGTCAGCACTAATTAATAGTGGAATACCACCATCTTTTGTAGCTGCTTTCTGCATAGCCATACTTAAGTTATAAGATTGTTCTGTTTCCTGGATGTTCTGAGCAAAATAAATAAGTGCTCCAAAATCATAGTCTTCGACAATCTTTCTGACTTGGTCATTCATCTTAGTAAATTCATGACCTGTAGTCTGTGCACCATCACTTAAGTCTTCATCCCAGTAACGGAAATCTACCATAAGCATCTGTGTGATCTTTTGTCTTGTACTCATATTAGAGAGTAATTGATCCACTCTGCTTGTGGCATTAACTTGAGATGGTAAAGCCATTGAGAGTGCCATAGCTGTACTAACTGCTAAAGCGGATACTTTCTTCATATTATTTTCTCCTTTCGAATGTATCTAATATAGTTATTGTAGCGCTTACATGTTACTAATGCAACATATATTTCATTTTACTTATTTTATTTATGTAATTTTGTTTTATTATAGTGTATCAGCCTATGCACAGTCAAAAAAGCATGATATACGTGAGATAATATGAGTTACAATATTTCAACATTTGAAAAAGAACTGTATGACTGTAATATATATGAGATAGTAAAGATTATGTTATGGGAGATGATTATATGGAAGAAAGGAATAATTTTGCGAATGGAAAGGTTTCTACACATATATTATCTATTGCAGGACCAATGATCGTAGCACAGTTGATTAATGTACTCTATAACGTGATAGATAGAATATATATAGGACGAATTCCTCATACATCAACACTGGCTATGGGAGGACTGGGAATATGTCTTCCTATTATTTCTATAGTGATTGCGTTTGCGAACTTGTTTGGTATGGGTGGTGCCCCACTTTGTTCTATTGCAAGAGGAAGAGGAAGAAATGATAAGGCAGAAGTGATTATGGGAAATGCCTTCTTCTTATTAGTTCTATTTGGAATAGGTTTGATGGTGATTGGGTTTATCTTTAAAGAGAAGATCTTATGGATGTTTGGAGCAAGTGCACATACATTCAAGTATGCGAATGATTATTTGACTATTTATTTGTTTGGTACTGTGTTTGTGTTAATAGGACTTGGTATGAATAGTTTTATTAATAGTCAAGGGTTTGCGAAGATTGGTATGATGACAGTACTGATTGGGGCAGTGTTGAATATTATATTGGACCCTGTATTTATATTTGTATTGGATATGAATGTAAAGGGAGCAGCACTCGCAACAGTACTATCACAGTTTGTATCTGCTTTATGGACATTACGCTTTCTAACAAGTGATAAAACGATCCTTAAGTTAAAGAAAGAATGTATGCATTTAAATCCTTATTATGTAAAGAGAATCTTTTCTTTAGGAACTGCTGGATTTATGATGGGGATCACTAATTCTATTGTATCTATCGTATGTAATTCTACTTTACAATTATATGGTGGTGATCTCTATATTGCGATTATGACGATTATTAATTCTATTAGAGAGGTTGTACAGTTACCTGCTCAAGGGTTTGGGAATGCTTCTCAGCCAGTACTGGGATATAACTATGGTGCGAAGGAATATAAACGTGTATTGTCTTCTATCTACTTTGTAACATTCTTATGTTTTGGAACAATGTTTATTATCTGGGTATTAATTACTGCTTTCCCACAATACTTTATTAATATCTTTACTCATGATCCTCATATTACTAAACATGCAATTATTTGTATTAGATTATATTTTGCAGGATTCTTTATGCAGTCTTTACAGATCTGTGGACAATCTGTAGCGGTAGGACTTGGCAAATCTAAACAGGCTATCTTCTTTTCTATCTTTAGAAAAGTAATTATAGTAGCTCCTCTAACTATTATTCTTCCACGTTTTATTGGTATTGAAGGTGTGTTCATATCAGAAGCAATCAGTAATTTCATAGGTGGTGGTGCTTGTTATATTACAATGTGGATGACAATTGGAAAGAACTTAAAAAGAGAGATTTCACAATAGTGAATTCTCTCTTTTTATATTAAGCAGATAACTTGTTTAATAATTTTCCAAATAGTGTTTCAATCCATAATGCAAGTTTTTCTAATCTTAATACTTTGAATATTCCTCTTCTGATTAAATCGATGATTAATGCGACTACATATAGAGATAATGCAATCATGATGACCATAAGAGCAAGTAAGTAGAAAGGCATACCTGCTAGTGTTGTAAACTGGTTTAATAGGACATAACCTAAGAATAAAGAATGGCTAGCAAGAAGATATGTACAATGGCTAGCAAGAAGATATGTACAAAGAGTTGATTCATCAATAAACTGTACAATCTTTTCCTGTTTACTATTCATATTTGCGAAAATATAAAGTAAGCAGATAGAAGTTACAAGTAATAATGGTGATAAGGCTGATAAGAAGTAATCATCAAATGTATTACCAATAAACTTGTCCAAGCTTAGCATTAAGAAACCATTTAAGACAAATGAACATAAACCAATCAATGCGGTTTTTGATACATTGACTTTATAAAGTTCATGTTTTCTTACAGTTGCGCCAATGAAATATAGACATGTGAACCAGATGATTCCTCGACCACTCTTAAATAAGAGTGGATCCTTTAATTCTCCTGCACTAAATAAACCATAGAAGCCAAGTAATCCAATAATCCATACCGCTTTAATCGCTGTTTCTCTAGAAATATGTTCTACCATGTAGTCTACAATAGGACTTAATAAGAACATGCCTGTAAAGGCTGTAAATAACCAATAAGCATTATTAGATAATAAGAAGAATGCATGCGTTACAGAATGCATTGTAACATTTTCTGGCTTATAGAGATGGAATGCATAAGTTAAAGCCACGTTATAGATGAGTGCAGTTAAGAGCAGTAATAAATAACGTGATAACTTATGTTTCTTACCGTATTCCTTAAAACCATAAGATAATGCAAAACAGTTGATTGCAATGTAAGCAAGATAAAACATAGCCCACAAAGTAATCACTGTAAGTATTGATGAAGACTGAAACATCCCGCCGTAAGAAGCAATATTACCAGCAAAGATAAACATCATCGATAACATCGATAAAATATAAATTCCAAACATTTAAAATTCCCCCTTGCGATGAGTATATATTACAATAATGTGATAATTATGTGAAGTTAAAAGTCTCTTGTTTAATTAATATATCATAAATAGTTTTTCTTTCTATCCTATATAATAATATTTATTTTATAGGCATTTTTATCAATACTATTTGCATTAAGAGTTATTTAGTGTATAATAGTCTCAATTTTGGGATTAATTTCAGGAGGGTAAAAATGAAAACTAGTAATGGTAAGCAGTTAGCTAAGAAAATGCTGATTGCAATGATCTGTGGTCTTGCTTGTGGTTTTGGATGCATTATGCTAAGAGAACACTTAGTAAGTGGTGGACAGACTGATCTTTGGACAAAGATCAATAACTTATTCTTTCAGGATATTACACAGCCAAATGCAACAAAGGCTGTTGGTATCTTCTATATTGTAGGACAGTTATTCGTTAACTCACTACAGCTTATTATTGTACCTATGGTATTTGTATCAATTACACTTGCGATTTCAACTATCACAGATACAAAAAAATTAGGTAGAATTTCTACTAAAACTATTTTAACTTTCTTTATCACAACTGTATGTGCTTTATGTTTTGCAGGTGTGATTGCTTCTGTTGTATATCGTTTAGGTTTCTTTAATGCAGTTGGTAAAGCAGCAGTGACTATCCAGAAGGGTTCTACTGGTGCTAACCCATTGAATATTATTTTAAATATTATTCCTAACAACCTTATCTCAGCATTCTCTACTAACGGTAACGTATTAGCTATTGTATTCGTAGCTGTTGCTATTGGTCTCGCAATGAATACATTAAAAGATGAAACAAAGACTTTAAAGAAGTTATTTGAAGAAGTATCTAAGATTATTACTTTATTCTTATCATTTGTAGTTAATAAATTCGCACCTATTGGTATCTTCTGCTTATTAACAAGAACATTCGCAATTTATGGTGTTGATTCATTAAGACCAGCACTTGCTTATGTTGTAACTGTAGTCATTGCATTATTCTTATATCTATTCTTAGCTTATCCAATCTACTTAATGACTATGGCTAGAGTTAATCCAAAGCCATTCATGAAGAAGATGGTGAAGGTTGCTTTATTTGGTTTCTCTACTTCTTCAAGTGCTGCCACTCTTCCAATCAACAAGAGAACAGTAACTGAAGAATTAGGTGTAGATGATCAGATTGCTTCATTCGTATTACCTTTAGGTATGACAATCAACATGGATGGTACAGCTATCATGCAGGTTATTGCTGCTATGTTTATTGCAGCAAGTTCTGGATATAAGATTACATTCATGTCTATGGCTGTTATTGCAGTATTAGCACTTATTGCTTCAGTTGGTACTCCAGCTGCTCCAGGTGCAGGTGCTGTGATCCTATTTACTATCTTAACAGGTATGGGTTATACAAATGATGCTGCATTACTTGCATATTCATTAATTCTTTCAATCAATAGACCTATTGAAATGTTAGTTACTTCACTTAATGTAGTTGGTGATGCCTCTACTTCAGTTATTGTAGCAAAGAAAGAAAATATGGTTGATCAGGAAGTATATAAAGGGTAAGAAGTTCTTTCAGGAGTCAGAAAAAAATCTGACTCCTTTTAATGTATACTTGAAATATTATAATAATTATCATCAGGTTTGGCAGTCAGTAAGAGAATTATGTGGATTAAAGATTCTAAGCATCCTTGTAGACTCTTTAGCTTGCCCTCTGCTGACAATGAATGTAGTATGAGATAATTCCAACAAAGCGAGGAATTAAGCCCTTATCTAGGACAAATAATACATTGAAGATATACGGTATATACAGTATTCTTCATAAGCTGATATTAAGTGATTTTATTATCCCTAAGCAATAATAACACGTTTTCCAAACCTTATAGGATGATACAGGTATTAACATCCTCATCGTATAAGAAACTAGCCTTGAGAAGCTAAAAAAGAGCGGTTTAATCCGCTCTTATGCTTCAAGTGTGTCTTTGTATTCTAAATATTCATCGAATGTAGATAGACGGTCTATTGTACCTTCTGCAGTAAATTCGATAATTCTATTAGCGATTGTCTGAACAAACTGGTGGTCATGACAAGTAAATAGAATATTTTCTGGGAATCTCATTAAGCCCTGGTTTAGTGCCTGGATGGATTCAAGATCAAGGTGGTTTGTAGGTTCATCAAAGATTAATACGTTTGCATCATGCATCATCATTTTCGCAAGCATACATCTTACCTTTTCTCCTCCTGATAAAACATTGGCTTTCTTTAATGCTTCATCACCAGAGAATAACATTCTACCTAACCATCCTCTTAATTCCTGTTCATACATACTACCATCAGTAAACTGTCTTAACCAGTCTAATAAAGATAATTCACAATCATTAAAGTATGCTGAATTGTCTTTAGGAAAATATGACTGAGTAGTTGTAATACCCCATTTATAAGAACCTTCAAAGTCTTTATCTTCTCCCATGATGATCTTAAAAAATGCTTCAGTTGCTTTGTCGTCACCGACAAAAGCCACCTTTTCATTTGGAAGAATTGAGAAAGACACATTATTAATAAGTGTTTCTCCATCTACAACCTTAGTTAAGTTTTCTACATTTAATACAATGTTTCCTACTTCTCTACCTGGTTTGAAACCAATGAATGGGTATCTTCTTAGTGATGGTTTCATGTCTGTCATTTCTAAGTTATCTAATAGTTTTTTACGAGAAGTAGCCTGTTTTGCTTTAGAAGCGTTGGCACTAAAACGAGCGATGAACTCTTCTAGTTCTTTCTTCTTAGCTTCTGCTTTCTTGTTCTGGTCTTTCATCTGCTGGATCTGCATCTGAGAATATTCATACCAGAAATCATAGTTACCTACATATAGCTGAATACGGCTGTAATCAATATCAGCAATATGTGTACATACTTTATTTAAGAAGTAACGGTCATGTGATACAACAATGACAGTGTTTTTAAAGTTTAATAGGAAGTTTTCTAACCATCTGATACTCTTTAAGTCAAGATGGTTGGTAGGTTCGTCTAGTAAAAGAATATCAGGGTTTCCAAATAAAGCCTGGGCTAATAATACTTTAACCTTCTGATTACCATCTAAGTCTCTCATATACATATCATGGTATTCAGTTGTAATACCTAAACCATTTAACATGATTTCAGCATCACTTTCAGCATTCCAGCCATCCATGTCTGCGAACTCACCTTCAAGTTCTCCTAGTCTAATACCATCTTCATCATTAAAGTCAGCTTTAGCATATAACTTTTCTTTTTCCTGCATAATTTCAAACAGTCTCTTATTACCCATGATGACTGTTTCTACAACTTTGTTGTCATCATAAGCAAAGTGGTCCTGTTTTAAAACAGATAATCTCTTATTAGGATCAATAATAACTTCACCTTTGTTAGGTTCTATTTCACCTGATAATATTTTTAAGAATGTGGATTTACCAGCACCATTTGCACCAATAATCCCATAACAATTTCCATCAGTAAATTTTACTGATACATCTTCAAATAAAGCGCGATCTCCGTATCTGAGTGATACATTATGTGTTGATATCATAGTCTACATTTCCTTTCATACAGAGATGTATTATGCCATATTTAGTTGATATTGTCTAGTAAAATAGGATTTTACTTGTAGGAGTTATATAAGCTATATAGAGAGATTTATGGGTATAAGAGGATAAGAATATAAGGGAGAGGAATAAAGCTATATAGAGAGGATATGAAAGGTATAGAGGCTATATGATTAAGAGAAAAAATAGAATGAAATAAGGAGGAAATTAATATACTAAGAATATATGATTTATAGATATTATATATGTATGTGTTTTATATTCATGCATTTATCGAATATTAAAATAGTAACGAAAGGTGAAAACATACGAAATAAAGTTCATTAAATATATTTGTATTTATCCTAATTTGATTTATGTTTAATTGTATTTACGATAATTATGTAACGTTATTTTATTAATTGTCATACATCAGTGTATTTATGTTTTATTATACTAGACATTTTTAAATTTTTTGTATAATATTTCTTAAATATATCCATGAAGGGTTGCATGAGAAAGCTATAGGGTTTATAATAACTATAACAATTCGAATCATGGAGGGATTGAAATATGAGATATTGGGAAAGACCTATGGTTGTCGTAGATACATTTGCGGCTAATGAATTTGTAAGTACTTGTGGGGAAAAAAATCAAGTATACTTATTTAAATGTGATGCAGGTAATATCATAGGCATGGGCGGATATGTATATCTAGAAACTAACGGACAACCTGGATTACAGAAACATAGCGGTAAAGGATATGAAGCAGATCAATATCTTAGTATGTACCATAAATGCAGTGAAACTCATGAAGCAAAAACTACTGATGAATTCTTAAAAGGTTATTTAGTTCCATATGTTGGCTATACTAGAGAAGTTATTATTTGGCGTGGTGAGAAAAATGATAATACTCACTGTACTACAAATCTTAAAAAGGACGAATGGACTACAGTTAAGTCTTAATAAAAATTGAATAACTATGAAACAAGCCCCCAGTTATTTGGGGGTGTTTTTTTGTTTGACCGGATTATATAGGTTAATGTTAATGAGTGGTTAATATCGCCATGAACAAGTGACCTTGTATAGGGTTAATCAAACTTATCGGAATTAATATATAATGGACTTGTTAACGTATAAGGTGGACTTTCCTACCGTAATAGATGGACTTCTATTAGTACGTTGTATAACTATACTCGTCACTAGCAATACTTTAACTAAAGTAGCAGCCAATCATATTATTGATATGATCAAGTACATCGGAATGCTTGGTCAATCCCTTCGGAATAGTTGATCAACTGAATCGGAATCATAAAATAGCTTATAAATAAAACTGCATTATTAACCATGAGTAAAAATAGTAATCTAACTATTGCTGATTTATCTCATAACAAGATAAAACAAATGAGTCTATCATTCAAAAATAATAGTAATTAATACAAGTGGTGCAGTTACTGCTAAACTATAGACCCTATTCATAAATAACCAATCAAATACAAATAAGACTCCTTTATGTGTAAAAGGAGATTAATACTTGAAACATTAGCACAATATAGTTAATTGAGTCTCTCTAATTGCTATATAGAGTGTTTAGAGAGACTAAAAAGACTATATAAAGTATATTTTAGCATTCTAAAATCACTATAATTGTATGTTAACTGCATTAGATTCATTTTCTTTTCTGAATTCTATTAACATATTTTGAAGTATATGTATATGAAATAATTCTACCACAAATGGTCTCAAATCATTTCCTATCACTTCAGGAATATATACTTCATAATCTCTATCTATGTATTCATCCCTATTACACCAATACGTTTTAACATAGTTTTTAAATATTTCATGTTCATTCTCATCTTCAAAAAGCAATACATTCTCCATCAACAATCTTTCAGATGATATGTCTTCACTATTTTATTCTTCTAGAAAAAAGAGATGTAAATTATATTCAAGTGTATTTTTAACCCAATACCCATATAATATTTTATCATTTGGTTCTTCTATACTTATCACATTAAATAGAGGTGAATTCGTAAAATATTTACCTCCATTTAACGCATTTCCAGGAAGTTCTAAAAGACAAGTATTTGCATATTTAAGACTGATAGTTCTCCACATAGGTCTAACATCAGGCTGATTTAAAAAGAAGTATTCATAATCAGTACGAAATCGAGGATCAGTTAATTCAAATGCTATAACATAATGTGCTTCTGTTTCATGATAATATACTACTTTTGATTGAACAGACGATACCTTCCAATGAGATTTATCTAACAGTAAATAATTAAAGTATTCAATAGGTGTTAACAATAAACCAAATCGTTTCTTCCAAAGTAACTCAACAATATTTATATCAGCAGATCTATTTACTGGTGTATTTGTATCTTGTATTCTAGAATATATATTATTAGGGTTAAGTTGTAGAAAACGTTCCTTTAGATAAAATGGTGTATTTAATGAATTACAGACTTTTATTACATCTATTAATTTATCATCTATTTCTATAGTTTCTACACATACAATTGGTCTCATATCACCAGCAAACTTCTTATCTTTTAGAAAATCAACTAAGTTTTGTGTATTTCTTCTATTGTTATCTTCTTCTATACCAGTAATAGAGAAATCATTTTCTTCATCAA
>UMFV01034922.1_pt1 | contig 13146 bp, 14 predicted proteins | sample 1965101 | NCBI WGS metagenome assembly UMFV01 (sample SAMEA4836055, study PRJEB28245) | human gut metagenome | biome: gut microbiome; material: fecal sample | place: Denmark | collected 2008 | reverse complement strand
CTCTGGTCCATGGCCAGGATAAACATCTACATCTAACTCAAGATTCTTTATACGAGATAAAGATTTTAATAAAGAGAACTTATCTCCTGTAGGAAAATCAACTCTTCCACAGCCACCTTTAAATAGTGTATCACCTGTAAATAATGCATTTTCTTTTTCATAGTAATAGAGACAGCTTCCCTTTGCATGTCCAGGTGTTTCATATATTTCAAACTTCATTCCATCTAAAGTGATACTATCTTTAATTACTTTAACACCATCGACAATATACTTCTCTCCACCAAGCATCACAGATAGATTCTCATCACAGTCAAGCATCATATCTCTTGCATCTTTAGTTGCATAAACATCTGTATGATAATAATCCCTTAATTCGTTCACTGCACCAATATGATCATAATGTGCATGTGTAATAAGAATTCCTTTGATATCTCGCTGTGCTACTTCTTCTATAATATGCTTTGGTTCATCTCCAGGATCAATAATAACACAACTCAAACTAGAACTCACAATATAACAATTCTCTTGAATAGGACCTACTACTATTCTTTTTATCATACAATTTCCTCCCTGTATAAAAAAAATAAGCCTTGAGGCTTATTTCTTTTCCTTATGAACAGTTTTCTTGTTACATCTTGGACAATATTTTTTAAATTCAACCCTTTCAGGATGACTCTTTTTATTCTTTGTGTTGATATAGTTTTCTTCACCACATTCTGTACACTTTAAGATAATATTATCTCTCATGAATATTACACCTCCAAATAAGTTTGCTTCAATATAATATCATATAAATTCATAAATTACTAGTTCTTTTTTTAATTATTATAGCCATATTTTTCAAAATAAAGACTAAATGCTTTTTTTGCAATACTTGGCGCATCATTTGCACCCTTTAATCTTTCTTCAAGAACAGCTACTACAACCTGTGGATCCTTACTAGGACCATATGATATAAACAAATGGTTAGGATGATCGACATTACCTGTATGCGTATAGTCTTCTGCAGTACCTGATTTACCAGAAACATCATACTGGAAACCAGCAAAAGAACCTGCAGCAGTACCATAAGTAACTACGGCCTTCATACCAGCCTGAATCTGATTAAATGCATCTTCATTACCTTCTGAGACATCATCCATAATATGCTTCTTATGTGTATTAAGAGTTACAATATTGCCAGAAGTATCTGTCTTATAAGAACTCTTATAAAGATGTGGCTGCACTTTAACACCTTTATTTGCTAGAGTAGAAGCATATACAGCAAGCTGTAATGGTGTATATGTATCATACTGACCAATAGAGAAGTCAAGAAGCTTACCAGCAGTATCTTCTTCTACACGAGGACCAGTCGCTGCTTCATAAGGTAAATCAATACCAGTCTTAACACCTAAACCTAATTCTCCTGCTGCATTTCTTAATTTAGTAAAGGCACTCTTATCAATATGAATTGGTTTATCATACTGATAATGACCACCAGCAAGCTTGATGATAATCTTCATCATATAAATATTAGAAGAATAAGCCAATGCCTGTACTTCATTGATATTACCAAAACCACTCTTATTCCAAGAATGCTTAGCTTTAGTACCAGCAATCTTTAAACCTTCAGATGTATCTGCTTCATAATGGTTAGCTTTAATAATGTTATTCTTGAAGCAGGCATAAATAACAGCCCCCTTCATAGTAGAACCGATACGATAAGCACCTGTATAAGTAAGATAAGTCGCATCCTTCATCTCATAAGGTGTCTTCTCCTTATTGTATTCCTTACCAACTAACGCAATAATATCACCTGTCTTAGGTTCCATCACTACACAATAGATATGCTGCTGATATCTTTCTGCTGTATGACTATAAAGACACTGTTCTACCATCTGAGTCAATTGTGACTGAATATCCCAGTCAATCGTTAACTGAATATTCTCACCACTACTGCCCTGTTTCTTTGTTTTGACGATTGGTGTTCCATCACTCGCATACTTTAAAGTCATCACTGACTTATTACCACTTAAGATATCTTCATACTGTCTTTCAAGTCCTGAAGTCCCTACACGTGAATCATTACTATAATCTAATGCAAGAAGTTCATCCTTTAAAGTAGCAGGTAAACCCTGTTTCTTAGTTGTTACCTTACCAAGTGTACTTTTTAAAGTAGACTCATCAGTATAAGCACGTTTCCAATCACTTGTAACCTGAATACCTCTTAATAAGTCATTGTTTTCACCAATAACACTTGCTTCTTGATAACTAATATTTTCAAGAAGCACTGCAGAACCACTCTTACAATTCTTAATCGTATAATAGAGTTTATAATAACGTACATCATCATCACTTAAACGCTTCTTTAATATACTGTCTGTGATTCGTTTAAGCTGTAAATTATAATATTCAGTATCTCCATCATCATTTGCCGCAAGAGCTTTCTCCTCTGCCTCTGACACAAGAGATTTTGCAAACTTCTTATCCTTCATGATCAGATAGTCTTTCTTTTCTCTCTCAGTAACACTAGAAATATCAATATTACAATTCTTAGTCAAGAAATTAACCATTGATTTAATTTCATCATCCTTAATTCCTTTGACTGCATAATAAGTTGCACATACTACATTCTCATTATATACAAGCTTATTATAGTTTCTATCTACTATTTCACCACGTAATGCATCGACTTCAAATGTATTTGTATTATATTGTTCTAGCTTTGCTGAATAAAAGTCAGACTTATTGACCTGCATATAGAAAAGTCTTAATGCAAAAATGCTTGCTATCACAATAACGACGCCAATAATAATATAGAAACGACGTGCAACTACATTATCTAATTGATTACGTTCCTGTTCCTGGGCTTCTTTTCGCCCAATAAACTTTATCGGTCTATTACTAAACAATCAAATCCCACCTTTTTTCTCTCATATTATATATGTATATTCTTTTCATTTCAATTAATTAGAGAAAATCAAATGTGTGAAAAAATAAAGAAAGGCAGAAATAACTCTGCCTATTCATCATCCACAGATAAAATAGCCATGAATGCTTCTTGTGGAATTTCTACACTTCCTACAGCCTTCATACGCTTTTTACCTTCTTTCTGTTTTTCAAGAAGTTTTTTCTTACGTGAAATATCCCCACCATAACACTTTGCAAGGACATTCTTTCTAATTGCCTTAATATTAGTACGAGCAATAACACGTCCCTGAATAGCTGCCTGAACCGGAATCTCGAATTGCTGTCTTGGAATAATAGTCTTTAATTTCTCACAGATGATTCTTCCTCGATCATACGCAAAATCTTTATGAACAATAGAAGATAATGCATCGACTACTTCCCCATTTAAAAGAATATCCATCTTCGTTAAATTACTTGCACGATAACCATGTAATTCATAATCAAATGAAGCATAGCCACGAGTACATGATTTTAATTTATCAAAGAAATCATAAACAATTTCTGATAGTGGAATATAATAAATAACGTGTCTTCTTGTATCATCAAGATATTCAATATCTACATATTCTCCACGCTTGTTCTGACATAATTCCATAATAGGACCAATAAATTCATCAGGTGTCATAATTGCTGCACGTACATAAGGCTCTTCAATACGTGTAATTGTGGTTGGATCTGGCAATAAAGCTGGGTTATCTATTTCAATCATAGAACCATCACTTAAATAAACGTTATAGATTACAGATGGTGCTGTCGCAATTAAATCAAGACCAAATTCTCTTTCCAATCTTTCTTCAATAACATCCATATGTAATAATCCAAGGAATCCACAACGGAAACCAAATCCTAAAGCCTGAGATGTTTCAGGCTCATACACAAGTGAAGAGTCACTTAGTGCAATCTTTTCAAGTGCTTCACGTAAATCTTTATATTTAGCATTATCAATAGGATAAAGACCACAATAAACCATTGGGTTCATACGTCTATAACCAGGTAATGGCTCTGATGCTTTATTTTCTAAAGTAGTAACTGTATCACCTACATGAACATCAGATATAGACTTGATACTTGCTGCAATCCATCCTACTTCGCCTGTTACTAGTTCATCCTTTTTCACTTCACGAGGCGTATGCACACCACATTCTACAACTTCGTAATCAGCATCACTTGCCATAAAATGAATGTGATCACCTACTCTAATCTTACCTTCCTTAACGCATACAAGAATAATAACACCTCTATACGCATCATAGAAAGAGTCAAAGATTAACGCCTGTGTAGGGTTATTAATATCACCACTAGGTGCAGGAATCTTAGTTACAACCTCTTCTAGTACCTGATCAATATTTAAGCCTGTCTTAGCTGAAATACGAGGTGCATCATCTGCAGGAAGACCAATTAAATCTTCTACCTCTTCTGCAACCCTATCAGGATCAGCACTAGGAAGATCAATTTTATTAATAACAGGAAGAATCTCTAAATTATTATCTAATGCAAGATAAACATTCGCAAGAGTCTGTGCTTCTACACCCTGAGCCGCATCTACTACAAGAATAGCTCCTTCGCAGGCTGCAAGGGAACGTGATACTTCATAAGAGAAATCAACATGGCCCGGTGTATCAATAAGATGCAAAAGATAAGTCTTACCATCTTTTGCAGTATATGAAAGGGATACTGCATTTAACTTGATTGTAATACCACGTTCTCTTTCAAGTTCCATATCATCAAGTAACTGATCCTTCATATCACGATCAGCTACTGTGCCAGTTAATTGTAAAATTCTATCGGCAAGGGTACTCTTACCATGGTCAATATGTGCGATAATTGAAAAGTTTCTAATAAGTGACTGATCAACCATAAATAAACCTCCTTATTTCTACATAGTCAGCGGTTTCTGAAGTTCTTTGAGCTTCTCATCAAGAACCTCGAAAGACTCTGCACGTACAGACATGACACGATATCCTTGATAATCGGGCTTGTCTTCAAGATCATTCAATCTTCCTTTTACTGCAATGACACTGCCAACATGACATGTATCATTAATCATTTCCGCTAAACCTCTCCATAAGATAATAGGAACTAAATCATAATCCCTACATCCTTTCACTTCATCAAAAGGGCGATAAACCATAATATGGATCAAAGCATCCTTTCGATAATTATTGATAATTTCATAATCAGGCATCTGAGCAAGTCTACCCACAAGAAATACTTGATTATACATATAAAAATCACCTCCTCCAAAAGACTTGTTTTAAGAAGAAGGTGAATACGGGTTAAATAAAATTATTTCTTATTTACAAAAGCGATTGCAATGCCGCCATCATGTGCAATAGAAATGTCTGCATCCTCATCATTGAGATAAGGACTTCCGTCTTCATGATTCAAAATGACAATATCATGAAATGAAATACCACCAATACCTAGGTGATTTGCTTTCAGATAAGCTTCCTTGGCTGCAAAACGACCACCTAAATACTCTCTCTTACGCTTTTTGGTAGGAAATGATTGAAATATCTCATATTCTTCATCTGACAGAATATGACGAACAAATCTTTCATTCTCAATATCTAAGCGAGAAAGTTCAACGATATCAACACCAATTCCCATTAATCTTCAAACTTCTTTTCATAAAGATTCATAAGTTCATCATAGCTCATATCATCATTGATTTCTTCAATCAAAGGATCTTCATTCTCCATGTCATGTTTGAACTTACCAGTTCTCTCTTCAACAATTTTGAGGTCTTCTTGTGATTCAAGTGTTAAAGTAGATAAATTCTTCAAGCGGTTTTCTACAGAATCAATCACTTCACTGCTTTCCTTCTTGACTACTTTCTCTACCTTCTTTGCCTTTTTCACAACAGGCTTTTCTTCCTCAATTCCTTGAGCGCCATAAAAAGGACTTAATACCGGTACCACATCATCCTCACGTCTTTTTATTTTTTTCTTAACTGCTGGCTTTTTTTGTGGCACAGGATTATTAGATTCCTGCACTCCGTTCATTGGAGAGATGATCTGACTCATAACATATTCTTGCTTTTTAGGCTTTTTAGGTTCTTCTTTTTTCTTTACTACGGGAACCTTTACTTCGACCTTTTGTTCTTCAATTTTTTTTTCTTCGTTATAAATCATAGGTTCACTGAACTTTTCTTTACGACGCTGTTCAATCACAGGATCCACATGTTGTGGCTCCTCTTTCTTTACAGTATCTTCAAAATCCATATCTTTACCCATAATCCAATCTGTAATTTTCATATTCAACCCACACTTTCTTTTTTAAATTGAATCAATGAAAGACTGAACTTCCTCCTCTGTCTTTCTTAATTTCGATACCAATCGTCCTAGTTCCTGTCCCTCATCATATGCGATAAAAGAAGGAATACCTAAGATATTTAATTCAATACATAAATCAAGCATATCGTCACGATTCACATAATAGAATTGATATGCTGGATTGTTTTCAACAACATGTTCTATATAGGTTTTCATATAAAGACAATCTGGACACCAATCTGTAGAAAATACAATAATACATTTATTCTGGATAGCTTCTTTAAACTCTTCTAAAGAATGCAATTGAATGAGCTTATCCATTCATATCACCAAAATCAATATCGATTCTATAAATAGGGCCAAATGGTGAGAATTTCTTTTCATATTCAGTCATCACATTATCTTCATATCCTTCACTATGATGAAGATCTAAACATACATCATGAAAACGTGCTCCATAATTATTCATAGAAACAAGTGAGAATTCAAAGAATGGGCGGTTATCTGTCTTAAAAATCAAATGACCTTCATTCTTTAAAATACTCTTATAAACATCTAAGAATGAAGAATAAGTCAATCTTCTCTTTGAATGTCTCTTTTTAGGCCAAGGATCACTGAAGTTTAAATAAACTGTATCAATCTCACCTTCCGCAAATACTTCACCTAAAACTGCTGCATCTTCCTTCATAAAGCGAAGATTTGGTAAAGTTTCCATTTCTAAAAATTTCTTTACCGCAATAGTTAGAACTGTTGAATATTTTTCAATACCAATAAAGTTGATATTTGGATTTCTTCTCGCATTTTCGATAATGAAATCACCTTTTCCCATTCCGATTTCAATCGCAATAGGATTGTTATTTCCGAATACCTCATGCCACTTACCTAAGTGGTCACGTGGATTAATAAAAACTAAATCTGCATGCTCTTGTAAAAAAGGCATCGCATCAGGATTATTTCTTAATCTCATAAAACCTCCATATCGTTATTATTATATCATAAAACGTTATAGTATGCTATTAATTTCCTCATCTGTAAGTGATCTGTAATGACCTAATTTAAGACTCTCATCAAGTTTAAGTTCTCCCATGCTGATACGCTTCAAATAAACAACCTCTTTACCACACGCTTGAAACATTCTTTTAACCTGATGAAACTTGCCTTCATAAATAGTCACTTCACACTCACTGATTTCATCGCTCTTAATAATATTCAAAAAAGCTGGCATACATGTGAAATCTTCTAAAGGAATACCTTTAGTAAATGCATTGATATCACCTATTCCAAGTCTTCCCTTCACTTTAACATAATAAGTCTTTGGAACATGTGTTCTAGGAGAAAGTAGACGATGTGCTAGCTGCCCATCATTAGTAATAAGCAAGAGACCTTCTGTATCTACATCAAGTCTTCCTACTGGGAATAGTCCAGGATGATATTCTTTAATCAAATCAATAACCGTAGGATAAAGATTATCTTCTGTAGCACTCACATAACCATCTGGCTTATTCAACATATAATAAACATACTTTGAATAAACAATCTTTTCACCATCTACATAAATCTCATCTTTTTCAGGATCAACATGAGCTCCTGATGATTTAATCTTCTTACCATTAGAAACAACAACTCCATCCTTTAAAAGCTGCTTCACATCTTTTCTTGAGCCATATCCACAATGTGCTAATAATTTATCAATTCTCATTCTTCACCTCAAAACAATAACTATAACTTTCATCAGAATCTGATTCATTTTGATCATAATGAACAAAAACCTTAAACGAGTCTTTCTTCTTTACTCTACCTGACAAAGAAATACCCTTATAAATATTCTTCTTTTTATCAACGACTCCAGGAACCATAGAATAAGTTTCCTTATCAAAATATCCAATAGTCGGCTGGTAATCATCTAAACATGATGAACTATATGAAATAGCCTTAATATTGTACATGTTCTCTTTTGGTTCATCAATGACTAATTCATATCGATATCCTTCATTTATTTCTGTATAATACAATTTTATATTCATTTTGTCAGAAACGTTATCGAATTTCTTAGTCTTTTTGATATATAACAAATCTTCTTTATATTTTTTCAATATGCTGTCTGAAATATCTGAATCTTTTGTCTTTGTTCCACATGCTGAGATAAATAAACAAAGCAAAACAACCAACAACTTCTTCATATAAATTGCCTCCTACTTAAAATTATAACATTCTCATCCATAGAACGTAAATACAATGATAAAAAAAGAAGACAATTTCTTGTCTTCTTACTGGAAAATTTCAACTGCAAATTCGCAATTAAATGTTTCACCCTTCTTAAGTGCCACAGCACTTTCCTTATCTTTGAAATCTCCTTCAAAGTCAACATAGTCAGTATGTCCAACCCAAGGTTCAATGGCAAGTAAACCACCTACATGTTTACTTGTCCAAAGTCCTAAATGATCAAAGCCCTTCATATAGAAGTTCAAGCTCTTATTATTAGTAAGTGACTTTAATGAAACATAGCGAGATTTAAAATGAGGCACTACAACTGCATCATTATCAAACATAGCCTGACGTACAAAGAAGTGACGTTCATTATCAAATAAACGTTTTGTTTCATGAGACATACCTTTTCTTTCTACATCAATAATTTTCTGATCTACTGTTTCATTCTGTTCGAATTCAATATAATAATCATTCGCATCTTCACCTTCAATAAATGGGCAGGCAAATGCTGGATGACCACCAATTTGGAAATAGATCACATCTTCATTATGATTTTCTACTCTAAATTCAGTTTTTAATTTATTGTCTACTAATGTATAAGTCACATATAAATCAAATTCATAAGGATACATTTTCTTGATTTCATCACTAGAAGATAAATGGAACACTACTTGTGTATCATCATGTTCATATACTTCATATTCAGTATTTCTAGAGAAACCATGCTGATTCATATGATATTCCTTACCATCAATACGACATGTTCCATTCTTTAATGCACCTACAATTGGGAAAAGTACAGGCGCACTATGTCCCCATAAACAAGGATCCTGCTTCCACATGTAATTGAGTCCATCCTGCATTCCAATAAGCTTTGAGATTTCAGCACCTTTAGGATCAAATTGTGCTTCTAAATAATCATTTTTAATTGTAATCATATCTACCCTCCAATTTTAGTTTCACCATTTAAAATGACTCTCTTAACATCGATTTCATCATCAATAAGAATCATATCAGCTACGCATCCTTCTTTAATACGTCCATAATCCTTTAAACCTAGATGATCTGCAGGATTCTTAGTCGCATAACCAATAGCTTCATATAATGGCAAATCAAGATGTTTATAAGCATTTCTTACACACTGATTAAGGTTTGCAGTAGAACCAGCAAGGTTACCTGACTTCAAGCGCGCCTGACCATCCTTTACATAAACCTTCTGATTGCCTAATTCATAAGTGCCATCTGGAAGCATAGCAGCCTCTAATGAGTCCGTAATTAAAATTAATTTATCTGCACCTTTCATCTTAGATAAAATCTTAGCTGCTGGGAATGATACATGAATGCCATCAAGAATAAGTTCTGCATATACTTCATCATGAAGCATTACAGCACCTACAACTCCTGGTTCTCTATGTTTTAAAGGAGTCATCGCATTATAAGTATGAGTACCTGAAGTAGCACCTGCTTCAATAGCTTTCACTGCTTCTTCATAAGTCGCATCAGTATGTCCCATAGAAACAACAACGTTCTGTTCTCTTAAATATTTAATCAGATCTACTGCACCTTCAATTTCAGGTGCTAAAGAAATCTTCTTTACAAAATCAGGATGGTCACCTGCAAAAGATAAGTAGTTTTCTACAGTAGGTGCAATCATACATTCTTCTGGCTGAGCACCTTTATATTTCACACTAAAGAAAGGTCCTTCTAGGTGCATACCTAAGATTTTAGCACCTTCTACCTTATCCTTATTATCATAGCCTGCTGCAATAGCCTTTTTAATATCTTCAGCTGGCATAGTCATAGTTGTAGGTAAAAAGCTAGTTACACCTGTCTTTAATTCTGATACAGAAATATTATTTAAATCTTTAAAAGTTGCATACATTGTATCGCTACCATTACGTCCATGAGTATGCACATCAATCATACCAGGCGCAACATATAAGCCCTTTGCATCTATTACTGTTTCATCAGTAGGTATACGGTTACTGACTTCTGTAATCTTTCCATTTTCAAAAAATACATTTAATTCTTTAATAGAATCTTCTAAAATCACTTTACCATTTATAATAACGTTTTTCATATTGAAAACCTCCTTACACTATTATAGCACATATTTATCGTACAATGAAATTATACAAATTTTTATAAGTATATATTTTAATTTTAATGTAAAAGAAGAGCCTCTTGATAGAGACTCTTAGTGTAAGTTCTTAATTAATTCTTCAATACGATTACCATATTCTAATGATTCGTCTACCTTGAAGATTAATTCAGGACATTTTCTGATTTTTAATCTTCTAGCAAGCTGTGAACGGATAAAACCTTTGCATCTTTCTAATGCCTGAAGACCTTTACCCTGGTTCTTCATGAATGTCACATAAACCTTTGCGACAGACATATCATTTGTACAACTTACTGAAGTAACGGTACACATACGTAAAGCTGGATCTTTTACTTCATCACGAAGAATTAATGATAATTCCTTCATGATATAATGATTCATTTTATCAACTTTTAATGAAGCCATAAATTAACCTTCAACTTCCTGCATAACATATCCTTCAACGATGTCGCCTTCTTTGATATCGTTATAGTTTTCGATAGTTAAACCACATTCATAACCCTGGTTAACTTCCTTTGCATCATCCTTGAAACGCTTTAATGAAGCAAGCTTACCTTCATAAACAATGATACCTTCACGAATTAATCGGATACCACAATCTCTCTTAATAGAACCATCTGTTACATAACATCCCGCAATGTTACCAATCTTAGAAACCTTATAAATATGTCTGATTTCAGCCTGACCAGTAACAACTTCTTCCATTTCAGGAGCAAGCATACCCTTCATGGCTGCTTCAATTTCTTCAACCATCTTATAGATTACCTGATGTAAACGGATTTCTACACCTTCTTCATCTGCTTTACGACGTACATTAGCATCTGGTCTTACATTGAAACCATAAATGATTGCCTTAGAAGCACTTGCAAGAAGGATATCAGATTCAGAAATAGCACCAACAGTAGAACGGATAACGTTCACTCTTGCACCTTCTACATCAATCTTTTCTAATGAACTCTTAACTGCTTCTGCAGTACCATTTACATCAGCTTTAACAATGATATTTAAGTCAACGACTTCACCAGACTTCATCTGTGAGAATAAGTCATCAAGACTCATTGCTGAAGTAGAGTTTCTTTCTTCTTCAATCTTCTTCTGAGCACGTTCTTCACCGACATGTCTCGCTTCTCTTTCAGTTTCAAATACCATGAACTTATCACCTGCTTCAGGTACATCATTTAAACCAGTAATTTCTACTGGAGTTGCAGGACCTGCAGATTTAATTTCACGTCCACGATCATCAACTAACTGTCTGACACGACCATAAGTCGCACCAACAACAATTGGGTTACCACTTCTTAAAGTACCATTCTGAATTAATAGAGTCGCAACTGGTCCTCTACCCTTATCAAGACGGCCTTCAATAACACTACCATAAGCCATACGCTTTGGATTTGCTTTTAATTCAGCAAGTTCAGCTACAACTGTAACTGTTTCTAATAATTCATCGATACCAATACCCTTTTTAGCTGAAATGTTTACATAAGGAACATCTCCACCCCATTCTTCAGGCATAAGTCCAAGTTCAGATACTTCAGTCATAATACGCTGAGGATCAGCACCTGGTTTATCAATCTTATTAATAGCTACAATAATAGGTACATTTGCAGCTAAAGCATGGTCTACTGCTTCTCTAGTCTGAGGCATAACACCATCATCAGCAGCAACTACAATAATAACAATATCAGTAATCATTGCACCACGTGCACGCATTGCAGTAAATGCTTCATGGCCTGGTGTATCAAGGAAAGTAATCTTCTTACCTTTTACTGATACCTGATAGGCACCGATATGCTGTGTAATACCACCAAATTCACCTTCAGCAACTCTTGACTTTCTAATATGGTCAAGTAATGTTGTCTTACCATGGTCAACGTGACCCATGATAGTAATAACTGGAGGTCTTAGCTCTAAATCTTTAGGATCATCCACAACTTCTAAATCTTCAAAGTTTACTTCACTTACAGGAACAACCTTTTTACATTCAAGACCGTATTCCATACAAATAAGTTCAACCTGTTCATCATTTAATGATGAGTTGATTGTCACCATTGTACCTAACATGAATAAAACCTTGATAACATTTGCTGGTGTCTGACCAATCTTTTGAGAAAGTTCATCAACAGTGATGCCTTCTTCATATTCAACAACACCATCTACAACAGCTTTTTCTTCTTTCTTGCTAGGAAAGTTTGAGATCATTTTCTTCTTGTCATTCCCTTTGTTTTTTATGTTTTTCTTCTTTTTTGCCATAAATTACCCTCCTAACTTAGATTTCATACTTTTCGCAAAACCAGCATCAAGTACCGCAATTGCCTTTCTATTGATTTTACCAACAGAATTAGATAGCTCTTCACTTGTGCCAGCAGCATAATAATCTACATGATAATATGTACACTTATCAATATATTTCTTCTTCGTATTGTCACTTGCATCACTCGCAATAAAGACAAGATGAGCCTGTTGTGACTGGACAGCCTTTAAAGCACTCTCTCCAGTCGCAAGCTTTCTTGCACGCATCGCAAGACCTAATAAAGAAGCCACCTGCTTATTAAGCATAAGTCTTAAGCTCCTCATAGATTTCTTCAGGAA
>UMFV01030747.1_pt1 | contig 13419 bp, 13 predicted proteins | sample 1965101 | NCBI WGS metagenome assembly UMFV01 (sample SAMEA4836055, study PRJEB28245) | human gut metagenome | biome: gut microbiome; material: fecal sample | place: Denmark | collected 2008 | reverse complement strand
CCTCTATATGCAGCCTGTTTACCTCTTTTCTTTGAGTATCTGGGCATATTCTGAGGACGTGTTCCCTTTAGATTGAGGCTTTTATACTGTGTATCTATCTCAACTTCATAGAATAATTTCTGATGACCCATGATTTCAGATGCTGCATGATAAAGTTTATGACGCATATAGAAGCAGGTCGTCTTGCTTGTCCCTAAGATTTGAGTTTCACCTTCTAGAGTCATTTTATATAGTTCTAGATAGTTCTAGAAGGTGAAGTGAAGACACTGTTCCAAAGTGAAATGAGACCAATAAAACAATATATTAGTTATATCACTAAAAGATTTGTGACAATCAAGACAGATATATCTCTGGTGCCCGTTCTTATCCTTTCCATTCTTCTTGAAATGAACTGAACCACATATAGGGCATGCCTTATGAGATGGATCAATGTCTTCATCATCCTGTTCATATAATGATTCAATAAGCATATTTACATAATCCTTATCCTTAGACCTTAAATAGTTTTTTAACTGAATTTCAGTTATCATAGAACTCACCTAACCCTTTAAAATCATTTTACAACTATTTTAAAAAATCATGAATTGAGTTATGGGGCTATAAAGTAGAAAATCAGGTCTTAAGTAAAATTTAATGCTCTAGCAGCAACATTTTTCTTAAGCTTAGCGATTAAAATTAATATTTTGATTCATATTTTCTAATTAATAAAGAGAGTCCAACTCTATACTTATACATATAAGTAATAATTTTTAACTTAGTAGATATTAATAATTTTGATATGTTTATTCTTTTAAATAAATTTACTATATCCATATCATTTAAAAGATTATTTAAATAATTAATTTTTTGTTTTTTATTAAATTCTTTATAGAATAAAATATCTCCTGCATAATTATACAAAAAAAACAAGAGCATTATATCAATTTGTTCTGTAAACTGTTTATCATCACAAAAAATTTCTTTAGATTTAGAAAATAATATCTTATAATCTTTCCATTTATCTATTTTAAACGTATGACTTGCAGACTCACTATTCATCCAATAATGATAATAAAACTCATCTTTCATATAATAGAAAGATTTCGCATTATATAATAATTGAGCACCAAATAAAAGGTCTTCAGAATATCTAACGCCTTCAATATATCTAATATTAGAAGCTACTTCTCTTTTAAATAAAATTAACCAATTGGATATTGTCGCAGGATATTCTACATTCTCCATCATTAATAAATGTGGATAGTATTCTTCTTTTAATTGATTATAATTGTAAAACCCTGCTCTTATATCATGAGTATATGGTGTTTGTATAACTCCATCATCTTTAACACAGTCACACATAACAACATCACAGTTATATTCTGTAACCTTTTCCATCATCTTCTCATACATAAAAGGTTCTAAAAAATCGTCACTATCTACAAATGTAATATAGTTACCTGTACATATATCAAGTCCCTTATTTCTAGCAACTGATACACCTGCATTATCTTGATGAATTACTTTTATTCTTGAATCTTTGATTGCATATTCATTACAAATCTTATCACTCATATCTCTAGATCCATCATCTATAAGAATAATTTCTAAATTAGAGTATGTTTGAGATAAAATAGAGTCTAAACAGCGTTTAATATACTTTTCTACTTGATAAACAGGGATAATAATACTAATTTTATTCATAATTCCCTCCTTATATTAATATTAATCATTAATCAAATTAATTAAATCATTAATAGAATCATAATTACTATAATCAGATTTGTAAGTATTTTCAGAAATAGTATGTAGTAAATCTTTGTTATTTAAAACACAATAAATGCATTGAGCACATTTATTATTCTCTAAAGGAACAACAATTCCATCTAATCCGTCTTTTAATTGACTCTTTGCAGTAGGATAATTCGTAATAATAACTGGTTTATGTAAAGATTGTGCTTCTATAACACTAACACATTTACCTTCATATCTAGAAGGCTGCACATAGACATCACATGCTTTGATATATGGATATGGATTAGACTTCTTACCTAAGAGTATTACATGATCTTCCATGTTACATTCTTTAATACTCTTTTTAATCCTTTCTTCATCTCCACCAAACCCTATAATATACCATTTTACATTTAAACCAAATTCTAATATCTTTTTACATATAAATGGTACATTATCAAAGTTCTTTGCTTCGCAGTATCTACCTATTGATAATAACTTAATAAATCCATCGTCAATCATTTCATTACTTACATCAAACTCATCAGCCTGCTTACTAATAAGTTTAACAGGTAGTATATTAGAGATTTCAACAATCTTATCTTCTAATTGAGGAAAGTTCTTTAAAAAGTTAGTAGTTACTGCTTGAGATATAGAGGCAATATAATCATATGATCCCCACATATTTAATTGAGACTCTACATCTGTTTCTACATGACCATAATCAGTATGTATCCAGGCAATCTTCTTTTTTGCATTAACTTTGTGAGAAACGATATAGTGAGGGGTTAAGAAACTAATAGCTAAATCATAATTAGTATCTTTATTAATAAATGGCATAAGTTTATAAGTATACTTATGACTATAATCTATTGGTACTTCGCTATCTGTCTGGTGATGTTGTTTAATATATTTATTAGCTTTAATTTTTCCATATAAACGACCTAAAGTAAGTAATATATGACCTTCTTTTAATGTATCAACCATAGGTCTAGCAAGTACTGTATATTGTTTTACTTCAGGTAATAGATTTACTTCTTTTGGTATATATTCTAGAAGTTCTCCTTCATGTCTTAAAAGAAATAAATCTACATCATATTGAGTATAATCAAAAGCCTCTAATAAACCTAATAAACTCTTTTCTACACCACCAAGAAACATAGCATGAGATACAATTATGATTTTCTTTTTCATAGTTTCACCTCCTATCGTTTCTTTCTAAAAAAATCAGTTCCAAAGATTCTATGTAATGGTTGAGTCAGTTTACTTCTGATAATAGACTTCTTATCCATCCAACTCTTAGCAAACCAATGTATAGAATATGTATTTTTTGTTACATTTAATCTTCCAGTTGGATCATCATATGGATTAAAATATTCAGCAGGATATACTGTACATTCAGATAATTTTTGTAATTGACCATTTCTAACTAAACCAAGTTTAACTAATCCTACAGTATTTAATGTAGGACAACCTATAACATCCTTGGTTCCATCTAATAACTGATCATATTCATCTAATAATGTTTTTACAGCAATATTACCTTTTTCGCCGCCAAAACCTAATCCACTAGCAACATAGTCATTATTTTCAAATCCAAAAAAAGCCTTATTTTCTAAGAGATTATCCAAAGGTTTAATAATTTCTACATCTAAATCTAGATATATACCACCTTGTTCATATACAATCTTTAATCTTGCGTAATCACTTAGAAATGCATATTTTTTTTCAGCATATACTTTCTTAGTATATTCATTTTGATGAACATCAAAATTGTCTTCATTCCATTCAATTATTTCATAATCTGGGCAATACTTTTTCCATGATTGAATACATTTTTTTGCTTTTGTTGTTAGTTCTCCTCTACCAAACCAACAATAATGAATTTTCTTTTGAATCATTTTTTCACATCCTTATAATTTAAAATTAACATATCATTCTGTTGCATTCATTTTATAATGAATGACTTCATAATTACTTATAATAACAAAATGATATCACATATCAAAATTCACAAATCTTTAGACTTTATTAAAACATCAATCCTAACATAAATATTCTCGCTAATAATAAAAATACAAGATTATATTTCTGAACATCTTTTTACTAATACTATTTACCTACTCAATTATAATTTATTAATGAATATTACAATTACTTCCAATCTTAAATGCAAAAATACTACAATATTATTAATCTCATACAACCGAACGTTCAACTGTGTTGGAAATTACAAAAATCATAAAACATTAGAGATTTCTAACAAAATAATTAAATCAATTTTTATACTGAAGAGATGAATCTAAGATATGCCTATTTTAGCCTTACCATAATAATTTGTAATTGTAACATAAAATTTTGTTTTATCTACAATACTAATTAATGCTTTTACTGTACCACAAGGTCATAAATCACGTCTTTTAAAAAAGTTTATTTATAAAATATTCCCCATTATTTTGCTTTGATCTTAATATATTTTGACAATAACAATCCACAAGGTACAGCTAATACCGTCATGCCGAATGATGGTATGTATTTTAATACTTCAGTCATTTTATTTGCAATGATTCCACTAGAAACCAAATGGATAGACTGTCTTAACTTAAACTTCCAAGAGATACCTGGCAAACTTAAGTACAATTTACGAGTCTCAATAAAACTATTTGGACTATTAAGATATTGTTTAAATATAGTATTACTCATACCATCGGCTTGATATTCAACATATCTCAAATTTTTATTCAATACTAAAAAATTATACTTTTTACTTATTTGTAAATGCATATAATGCGGACTGAAGTTTTTTTCACCCTCGAACGAAATCATTGGTGCTACTTTTTTATATAACTCAGTTCTTACAACATTAGTTCTATCACCATTATAAATATGGTATTTTCCTATTAATAGATCAATCAGATTAACCGATTTTTTATCTGGTAACAAATCTCCTATAACATGATTATCAATAGTATAATCCAATCCTACAATACCAGCATATTCGTCTGATCCGTTCTTTTTCCAAAAATCTAAAATGATTTCTACAGCATTATCTGGCATATAATCATCTGAATCAATACAAACACAAAGCTCAGTATTAATATGTTCTATAGCTTCATTATAAGCTGTGTGCAATCCACCATTTTCTTTATAATAATATTGAATTTCAAACCCGTTATTATTCAATTTCCATAAATCTACTACTTCTTTAGTATTATCAGTTGAACCGTCGTCAATAATCATCCATATAAAATTTTTATTTGTTTGTCTACACATACTCTCATAGCATCTTTTAAGTAAATCTGCTCTATTATATGTAGGAGTGAAAACTGTAATTGGAACCATAAGTTATCTCCTTAGTCTAATAAAGAATCTAATAATTTTACATGATAACTTATATCCTAAAATAGTTACCATAATGTTTAAAATAATTAATTTCTTATTGTTTGAATGATACTTTAAAACCCATTTATATTTTGAAAGTTCATCAATACAATTACTTTGATAATTTTCAGCTAGAGCTTGCGTAATAAAAAATGTTCCGTATTGATAAGCAACATATTTATATAAATTGTCTTTTAATGACTCATTCTTATTAACTATTGAAAAACAATTTAAAATATTATTAGTTAAATCTCTACATTTTTTGTCATTAATAGTATGACTTACAGAATCTGATCTTTGTCTATAGCAATAAAAATTTTCACAAATAAAATCTACTGATTCAGCTTTTATGAGTAATCTAAGACACCAATCAATATCTTCGGAATAACTCCCCTTTATAAAATATAAATCATTATCAAATAGATTTCGTTTAATCAGTTTATTACAGGGTGATGCTATATATAAATTATGGTCTAAAATATACTTTTTTTGATCTTCTTTTGATAAATCCAATGGGCAATTTATAATATTATCAAAATACTTTTGATATTGATTTATATCTTCATAATACTTAATATATGAGAAATTCAAAATATCTGCATGAGATTTTGATACCCTTTTTACTAATTTTTCAACTGCTGTATTATCATTCCAAAAGTCATCGGCATCAAGAAACAATATATAATCACCTGTCGCATTATCTATACCAGTATTTCTAGCATTAGATGCTCCTCCATTTGTTTTGTGTATTACTTTAATTTGGTTATTCCTTTCAGAGAGTTGATCACATAAAATTGGACTCTCATCAGTAGATCCATCATCAATAAGAATAATCTCTATATTCTTATATGTTTGAGACAAAACGCTCTCAACTGCATAATTAACATATTTTTCAACGTTAAAAACAGGTATTATAACACTAACTTTTATGTTCATTTTATAAGAACCCCCAACTAAAATGCATCTGATAATAGAAGAACAAGAAATAACATCCAAACATAAAGAATTTGACTAAAACAGCTGATTTCTTTTCAAACATGCTATTAATAAGCCATGGCAATAAAATATACCCTGTTAAAGAAGTATAAATAGGTAAACGTCCAAAGTAAATTCCTGATGTGACCGCAGATATCGCATATAATGCAGTGGTAATAACTGAACAATTGACACATAAATTAATCAGTGGATCATTTGCTTCATCAATATATCTCTTTCCTACAATAGATAGTAATAAAGGTACGGAATATACAATAACTCGCAATATATTTGTCCCAGTTTTATTCTGCATGATTTCATTTGTCATGATATCGTTATATTGCGTTTCTTTTAAAGCAGTCTCTAAGAATGAAGTAAATGAGTTAATACCAACTAACACTATTAATGTTAAAAATATCAAAAACATTGTTTTCTTATTAAGTGCTTTACCTTGAATAATAAAGATAATTGGTATCATAATTAATGCAGTCTGATGTATTGTTGAAAGTAATAAAATAACTATAATTGTTTTAAAATATTCTTTCTTAAGAATCAATCCAAGACATGCAAATATTCCACATACCGCAATAAACTGTCTCATACCATTATGCATATAAGACAAATAATCAGTAGATACAATAAATAAGAAAATACTCATCCAATAGTCAGATGAATATTTTCTATATGTTTTCATAATACAAAACATTTGAAAAGCTGCAATTGCCAGAAAGAAAACGACGCTAGAACTACTTATAAAAATCTTAAACAAACTATTTAAGACATAAAACCCAGTGTCTTTTGTTTGTGATGCTGCATAAGCTGGTAATGCTGATAAAGAACTTGCTGACTCATAAAAAGACATTCTATAAACTTCAGTATCTCCTATTCCTGCTCTATACCCAGCCCACACAATATAAGGTACTACTAAAAGAAAGGCACTAAACTTACCCCATCTATATTCACTCTTACCTTCTACTGTTACTAATGTTTTAGGTATTACTACATTTAAGAATAGTCCTACGGTTAATAACCATATAAGTAACATCCAATAGTTTCTTAGTACCATTCATTTTCCCCCTTATTAAAGCTTTAATGCATCTATTGTTTCTTTTACTACTTGTTTTTTATCAAACTCACGTTCCATCTTACTTCTACCCTGTTTTCCCATTTCTTCTCTTTGACTAGAAGTGAGATGTAACATATCTTTCATCTTTTCATATAAATCATCAGGATTCTTAACCTCTGTTAAGTATCCTGTCACCTTATCTTCCACTGCTTCCTGACAACCTGGAATATGACTTGTAATTAAAGGTCTACCAGTAGAAGCACCTTCTAATAAGACATTACTCATACCTTCATGATAAGAAGGTAATACAATTGCATCACTAGAAGAGTAGAATGGTCTAGGATCAGACTGGAACCCATGGAATTTCACAATTCCTAGTTTTTCTAATTCTTCTACCTGATCTTTATATTCATCCTCAAAGAAACCTACTAAATCTAACATAAAAGATTCATTATCTTCTTTAAGTCTTCTAATACTGCTGAATAATTCATCTATACCTTTTTCCTTCATGATTCTACCTAAATATAGGAAATGAAATGTATCATTAGAAGGATATGGTACATAGTTGAACTTATCTAAGTTAATACCTGCACCATGTAATACAGTGATGTGATCACGTTTTAAGATATTTCTATTAATGAATTCCTGTGCATTTGTATCATTTTCAAAGAATACTGTTCTTGCTTTCTTTAATGCCATCTTATAAAGCATAGTGACAAACATCGCAATCTTCTTAGATTGGAATGCAGTACCTAAACCTTGTACATTTGCACAATAAGGAATACCCATACTTCTACATACTAATCCTGCATAAATATTAGGCTTAATAGAGTAAGTAATCACTAAATCAGGTGATTCTTCTTTCATGAGTCTCTTATACGTATGAAGAAGCTTTAAATCAGTTTTAGGATTCATTCCTCTTCTATCTATAGGTGTATCAATACATTTGATACCCATGGCTTTAAAGTCTTCTTCATGACCTACAAAAGGCATTGAGAGAACAACTTCATGTTCCTTCATTAATGCTTGTATCAGTTCCTTACGGAACTGATACAGCATGTAGGAATGATTTGTGATAATCAGTATTTTAGTCTTTGTTAAGAGATCCTGTGCCACCTTCAACCACTCCTTCATGTTTTAGCACAGATGTGATAGTGCCAAAGAAGCACTTAACATCTAATAAGAATCCTAGATGGTCTACATAGTAGCCATCTAGTTTTGCTTTTGTTGTAATTTCTAATTCGTCACGTCCATGAATCTGTGCCCAGCCAGTTAAGCCAGGTCTTACATCGTTGGCATGATATTCATCACGTAAGGCAATGAGATCATCCTGATTCCATAAGGCAGGACGAGGACCAATGACAGCCATCTGTCCTAAAAGAATGTTGAATAACTGTGGTAATTCATCTAGGGATGTTTTTCTTAAGAAATGTCCTGCCTTTGTAATAAAGGCATCAGGATCATCTAATAAGTGTGTAGGCATATCATGTGGTGTATCTACATACATTGTTCTAAATTTATAGATAGAGAAATAAGTTTTATCCTTCCCGATTCTCTTCTGTTTAAAAAGAACAGGTCCTTTAGAGTCTACTTTAATCCAGATACTTAAGATAATAAGTAAAGGAGATAAGACAATAATGCCACATAGACTCATAAAGAAATCGAGTATTCTTTTAACCCCATTTTTATACATACCTTACCTCTTCCCATATCCATAACCATAGCCATATCCATAACCATAGCCATAACCACTAGATGATTCAGTTGTAAAGAATGTGTTCTTATAACCATTCAATACAGCACCTAGAATATTTGGTAAAGTATCATGTAATTCATCTACAGAATCTAAGATATCAGCTGCAGTAGCATGATCCTGTTTCACTACAACAATAGCACTATCAGACTGTTTTGCAACTAATAAAGCATCCTGCATCATGAATAGAGGTGGTACATCTAGAATAATATAATCATAATGCTTTCTAAGTTCTTTAATTAAGATAGAAAGTCTAGGTCTTGATAATTCTGTTGCACCATCCATTGAAATATCACTACCAAAGATAACATCAATATCATCCATATGAACAATACAATCTTCTAATGACATATGTGAATCATTTAAGAAATCTAATGAAGTACGTTTAATGTTCGCATACTTCATAGTCTTTTCTACTGAAGGATTTCTTAAGTCTAAGTCTACAAGACATACTTTATAACCCTTCTGTCCTAATGAAATAGCACTATTGACAGACACTAATGTTTTACCTTCATTAGGTACAGTACTAGTAAACATAAAGACTGACTGACCTTTAGCTTTATGAGCCTGTTCCATCTTAATTCTAATGTTATGGAATGCATGTCTGAATCCAGATTTCATACCTGGAGAATTAAGTAATAGACTCGCACCAGTCTTTTTACGTTTATCATAGCCTTCTATAAAAGGAACCTTCGCAATATAATCCATACCAAGGATATTTCTAATATCCTTCTTATCTAGAATAGTATTTCTAAAGATAGAGGCAATAATTAAGAATAGAATACCTGCTGCAAGACCTAACATACCACCATTCATAGCTGCCTTAACATAGTCTGGATTTGCATCAGGACTCTTAGGCATATTAGGATTATCTAATAATGTGATTGTTACATCGTCCATTACATTCGCTGTTACGTTATCATAGTTATTAACAACACAAGTAGCTACATTATAAGCATCCTTAGGATTACTTGCAGTTACTTTTAAAGTAACGAGGTTTGTTCCTTCAGTCTGAGTTGTAGTAATAGTGGCAGGTACTGACTGCACATGTAATACATCCTTAATAACATTCTGCATCTCATTACTAGTAAGTAATGAATTGAATGTAGGAATCAATGAGTTTGTAGATTCTCCATTCTTAGAGTCTGCATAGTAATAAACATCCTCCTGGCTAGTAGCAGGGACAAACACGGCTTCACTTGTATAAGTTGTATTAAAGAAAAGTACTTCTTTCATTTCAAATGCGAGTATTCCAATCAATAGGAATAATACAACATATTTCCATAAACGGCGAAAAGCACGGAAGAAACGGTCAAAATACTTCATTAAATCTATTTTCTGTACATCTGAACTTGTTTGATCCATTATTCTCCCCCCTTAGTTCTATATCTGTTATATCCATATCTATAACCATAAGTACCACGCATTGTACTTGGTTCATAAACTCTACTGTTGAATACAATACCTACTACGTTATTCTTAACATAAGTTAAACGTGAAATAGTTTCATTAATCATGTCTTTTTCAGCATAATCCTGTCTTACAACGAATAATGTTGCATCCATCATTTCATTGATAGTCATTGGTTCATTTAATAAGTAAGCAGGGCTGACATCGACAATGACATAATCATATTCTTCTTTCAATTCTTCTACGATAGCTTTTAAACGATTGCTTCCAGTGAGTTTTTCAGAATCCTTTAAATCCTGCTGACAAGGTAATAAGTCTAAACCTGGATGATCTAGAGTAACAACCTGAGACTTCCAATGGAATGTTCCTTCAATCGCATTATTTAAGCTTGTATTTGTCTTTAATTCAAAAATCTTATTTAATGAAGGTTTTCTAAAGTCCATATCAACTAAAATAGTCTTATGACCATTCTTAGCAAGTGCTAAGGCTAAGTTAGCACCTACACTTGATTTACCTTCATTTTCATGAGCACTAGTAATCATGAAAGAAGTATAACCATGTTTCTGACTAGATGCTTCTACTTTACTTCTTAATTTATTAATAGATTCTCTGTAGAAGAAACTTGTCTTAAGTGAAGTAATAAGAATAGCTTTTCTGTTCTTCTTGAAAGGATTTCTTTTCTTCTTTTTTTCAAAAGGAATTCTTGCATATAGTCTTGCATTTAACTTCTGTTTAGCTTCCTTATCACTCTTCACTGTATCTCTAAAGAAGTAATATAAAGCGAGAATAAATACTAATACAGCACCACTTACTAATGCACCCTTCATAAAGTTACCCTTATGACTGTTGTAGTTTACTGGCGTAGTAGAGAAGCTGCTTTCATCTAACATATTGATTGCATATGGGAAATTATAACGCTGTGTACTTCCTGCATACCATTCAGTTAAATACCCAATCGCATAATAAGCTTCCTTCTTCGTATCTGCAGTCACATTAAATTTAATAATATTTGCCTGCTGTGTACTAATAGTTGCTGTATATGTAGTAGATGGGATATCCATCTTCTTCTTTACATAGGCACGCGCATTTTTACTATTCATTAAGTAGTTCAAAGTACTTATATAACTCTGAATCTTATCTAGGTTCTTAAATGTATCTCCCCCACTACCTAGTGTAGCAGTCATACTAGAACCATATTGAGGTACATAGTTGACAGTCTTTACAACATCAAACATACTCCCACAAATAAACATCACTGCAAGAATAAGTACCCATCTATGAAATACATCATCAATAATACAACTTATAACGGTAAGGAGATCTTCATTCTGTTTATTGTTTTCCATATATATCCCCCTTACTGTTCCACAATGACAACAAGTTTAGTTAAACCATAGTCGTCATTGGCTGTCTTAACTCTATAAATAAATTCATACATACCCGGTGTATTAGGATCATAATCCGTATTAATAGTAACCTGATTCTTTAAGCTAGAATAATCCATCTTATCCATCATAATAGACTGGATATGACTCTTTGCATTCACTTTTGTACCTACTTTAACTCTCATTAAATAAGTATCCAGATTAATTGTCACTGTCTGTTCCTTATTAGTCTGGTACGCCTTTAATGTAAGCTTTGTTTCAGTTCCTGTACTATCACTTACCGCAAACGCAACATAATGATCATCATTCTCTGTATACTCTCTTAATACTTTTACACGAGAACTAATATCACCATCTACACAACTATAAGCACTCACATAATCACCAAACTGTGCTTTAGAACTAATCCATGAATACACTAGTGCACTATTTAAGTTAATCTGTGGTGCAATATAATCTTTGTACTGAATCTGTCTCGTTACTGTTGTATAGTTATCATCCTTATCAAAAACACCTAAAGTAACGATTCTTGTATTACCTTCTCCAAAAGAACTCATACTCTGTACAAACACTTTCTTAGTAATATCTCCATCTTCCTTATCAGTGGCCTTAATACCCTTTAATAGTGCTTTGGTTGTCTTCTTCTCATCATCATTTGCCTTAATCTTTAAAGTACCTGTAGGTACTTTAATGACAGGTGATTCCCCTGTTTGAGGCTTATGGTTATCATAATAAATGAAACCAAAATATAAAGCCGCAATCACTAGGAATATGATTCCGTTTCTGACCTTATTGTTCATACCTTTCCCCCGTTTAATAATTTTTCTGGATTCTCATTGAAGATTCTCTTCGCATAAGAACTACCAAAATAAGTCTTTACCTTCTCAAATGATTCATACATGGCAGGATATCTGTTACGTAAGTTATGTGCATCACTTCCTACTAAATGTATCAATCTTCTATCCAACAAGTCATATACTGTATCTTTGACTATAGAACCATAGTCTCCAAGTATTGACCCTTTATTCATCTGTAGATAGCCACCCATCTCTATAATGCGTGGTGCAAGTTCTGTATTTGTCTGGAATGCTTCAAAACGTTCCGGATGTGCAATAACAGGTATACATCCCTTTTCAAGCACATTTTCTACTGCTTCAAGAATAACATCCTCATTGACATCAAAATAGAATTCTACTAATAAGTATTTTGTATCTGCAAGAGTTGTAATATCCTTGAAATGTTTTTCAAAAGATTCCTTAGAACTATATAAGAACTCACATCCTAGATGTATTTTAATAGGAATACCTACATCCCATACTATATTTCTAAACTCTTCAAAAAGATTATCAATCTTTTCTCTAGGATTATCAAAACCATATGCATAGGCAAGATGTGGCGTTAAGATGATTTCTTCTGTACCATCTCTATAAGCCTGATCTAACATCTCTAGACTCATGTCTACACTCTTAGAACCATCGTCTACGAGAGGAAGAATATGACTATGTATATCAATCATAAGTTCACCCCTTTTTACATTTAGTGAATAGTATAACATCTTTTCACACATTTTGGGAGTTTTGACAACACTTAATGCATGAATAGAGTAAAAATTACACTAAATTCTTATTTTTACTTGTATAATCTCATAATCAAATGCCTGAAAGGTATCAAATGTAGCCAAATCTTCTCAAAAAATACCCACCAGAAGTCCCCTTCAGTAATCTTTTTATCTTTTC
>UMFV01023731.1_pt1 | contig 13643 bp, 10 predicted proteins | sample 1965101 | NCBI WGS metagenome assembly UMFV01 (sample SAMEA4836055, study PRJEB28245) | human gut metagenome | biome: gut microbiome; material: fecal sample | place: Denmark | collected 2008 | reverse complement strand
AATTTCGCCGGAGCTTCTGCAGCAGCGTGTCGAACGCTTGGTAGAGCTGAAAAAGCAGCACGGCGGACAGAAGGTTTATGTATTTACTACTATCATGCGTTCGCCTAAGGCCAGCAGTGCTCCGACTGAGCCGGCATATTACAAGGAATGGGGACCGAAAATCTTCCGCTTGGGAGAACTTGAGGACAAACTGGAGCTTAAGCAGATTAAGCGTAAAGAGGTAAAGGAGCTGGCGGAACTGCGTAGCAGCATTCCACGGGAAATACTTGCTGATATGTTTACACGCCGCAGCAACAATATCCGCGCCACAGAGCTTTTGCTGCATGGTGTGGAAAGCGGCGACTTTGATTATATGCTTATCGGACGTGATGATACTGCAGCCTATTCTCAGGCACATAGGGAAGCACGCGAGATGGATATTCTGGTCAATGAGCTGCCGAAGGAGAAAATCCGTTTCTTCGCCGGCGCAGATCAGCTTGGCCTGCTGCTTTTGAGCCGTGCTGCCAACCGTCTGCAGTATGAGCTGCCTTTGGTAAATGTAACCTATGCTGCCGGCATGGGCGGTAAAACAGTTCCTACCTACGAGGATGATACTGTGGCCGTTAGTGCCAAGCAGCATATCTATGCGGCAGGTGCCTTCCCGGTATATTCGCGCAAAAATGCGGATTTGGTTTTGGCTGTCAACACTTCTGCCGATGGTGTGACGCATGAGGCGTCTGATGTAAGCAACAGCTACAAGGCATTGCCTGCTACCGTAAATTTCGTTAATAAGGTTGAACGCATTCTTAAGCATAATCATCCTGTGACTGTGGCAGACATCCGTTTTGGCAATGGTGCGGACAATGCTTTGGTCAAGAACTTGTTTGACAAACAGTTGGCATATCGTCTGGCTTCCTATGGCGGTTGGAATACCGCAGGCAACAGCCTGGGCTTTGCTCTGGCGCAGGGACTGCTGTATAAGCAGTTAACGCCGGAAGCAAGAGAAAATCTGCTTAATGTGCGTTATCTTGATGATTGGGCTTATCAGGCGAATGTGCGCATGCAAACCTACCAGCAGCTTATCTGGCCTAACTATTGGCCCAACAGCGGACTGAATGAGGAGCAGCGTACTGCGGCGGAAGAGTTTATTACCCGGGAAATCAACAAGGTAAGCAAGCCGTATATGGGCAATACTGCCGAAGAATATAAATTTACGCTGCCGTGGAGCAGAATGTTTGAAGTAAAGGTGGAGCGATAAAATGTCGATGAAGTATACGCTTCGCTTTGCGAAGCCTGACGATGCCGAAAAGCTGCTGGAAATTTACGCGCCCTTTGTCATCAGCAGCGACAGGACGCTCAGTGATGTATCATTTGAATATGAGGTACCGTCGGTAGAAGAATTTACAGAGCGAATCAAAAATATTTCTGCGCACTATCCTTATATAGTTTGTGAGCATGATGGCAGACTGTTGGGTTATGTTTATGCCCATCCTTATATGCAGCGTGCTGCCTATCAGTGGGGTGCCGCGGTAACGATTTATCTGGCACCTGAGGGGCAGGGATGTGGCTTAGGCAAGGTTATGTACGTAGCGCTGGAAGCTTTACTGCGCCTGCAGGGAATAGTTGTGACCTATGCCTGCATTACTGCCAGCAATGAGCACAGCGTCAAAATGCATGAGGCGTGTGGCTATAAAATTATTGGTACCTTTAATAATACAGGCTTCAAGCACGGCCATTGGCTGGACATGGTGTTGATGGAGAAGGTTATTGCCGAACATCCCAAGCAGCCTGAGCTGATCAAGAAGATAGGCGAGCTGCCGCCGGAAACCGTGACAGCAGTTTTAAAAGAGGCTTCGGCAAGGCTGCAGTAATAGCTTAGCAGAAAGCAGTTTTTGTGTATCAGCGTAACAGTATTTTAAGAAGCTGTTGTAAGATTTTAGCAGAAAAAGAAAAAGCACTGTCAGCTCTATCTGATATAAGAATATCAGTGAGCAGACAGTGCTTTTGTGCTTTTAGATGTTCTTCCAGGGGATAGCCTTTCTCTCCAACCATTGCAGGAACAGGTTAAAGAGCAGGCCGAGCAAGGATAATACAATAACTCCGGCCATCAAGCGGTCGGTAATCATCAAATCGCCGTAATGCAGGATGAGGGCGCCGATGCCGACCTGGGCAGCAATCATCTCTGCTGCTACCAGCAGCAGCAGAGAGGTGCCGGCGGCAAGGCGCAGACCTGCGAAAATCATAGGTAAGGCATTAGGCAGAACAACACTTTTCATCGTTTTCCACCAGCTGGCGTTAAAGCTGACTGCAACCTTGATAAGCAGTGTATCAACATTTTTGACACCGCTGTAGGTGTTCATTGCTACCGGAAAGAAAACGCCGAGCGCAATAATCGTTACCTTCGACAGCTCGCCAATTCCCAGCCAAAGAATAAACAACGGCAGCAAAGCGATTTTAGGGATAGGATAAAGAGCGTTGACAACAGGATTACCGATTTTATCTGCCAGTGCCGAGGTACCGGTAACAAGACCGACTGCAAGGCCGATAAGGCTGCCGACAGCAAAACCTATTAGAATACGGTATATGCTGGCGGCCAGACTAACGCCGATTTCGCCGTCAGCAAGCATGGTAAGCAGGGCGCTGATAATCTGGCTCGGTGCCGGCAAAAACAGAGAAGAAACCAGGCCGCAGCGGCAGATAGCCTCCCAAAAGAGCAGCAGGACGATGATGGAAGCAACGCTTACCCAATGCGGATAGGTCTTTTGCCAATGCGTCATACGGTTACGCACGATATATTCGTTAGCTGCGCTCGCAGCAGTTTTCTTTTCAGGCATTGTCTTCCACCTCCATTAAGGCAGCACGCGCATCCTTGCTGATATGCTCCCAGATGATACGGACAAATTCCGCAATTTCGTCTGTGTGCTCCGTCTTACCACGCTCGGCACGCGGAATGGTAATCTGCAGTATTTTGCTGACCTTTCCGGGGCGACGCGAAAGCAGTACAACTCTGTCAGCAAGCATTACTGCCTCCTGAATATTATGTGTAACATATAGCGTGGTCAGACGCGTCTTTTCCCACAGCGTTACCAGCTCCTCCTGCATGATGGTGCGTGTTTGCGCATCCAAGGCAGAAAACGGCTCATCCATCAGCAGCAGGTCAGGCTCGATAGCTAAAGCACGGGCAATGCCAACGCGCTGACGCATACCGCCGCTTAATTGGTGTGGGAAGGATTTTTCAAAGCCCTTTAAGCCTACAAGCTCAATGTAATGCTTAATGCGTGCTTCCTTTTCGTCTGCTTTCATGCCTGCTGTTTCCAAACCGAAGGCAATATTATCATGCACATTACGCCAGGGGAAGAGGCCTGTTTCCTGAAAGACGATGCTCATGCGAGGCTCATAGCCCGCGGCGACATCAGTAAATTTTACGTTACCGCTTGTGGGTTCCAAAAGACCGGCGGTTATATTGAGCAAGGTTGATTTACCACAGCCTGACGGTCCTACCAATGCTACAAATTCTTCCTTATTAATGCTGAGGTTAATATCCTGCAAAACAGAAAGCAGCTTACCGCTGGTGGTGGTGAAATCCTTGCAGATATTTGTGATTTCTAATTTCATTTTCTACCATCCTCCAAAAAGACTGGCGCTAATATATCAGTCGCAGCGTTTGGGTGCTAAAGCATCGTCAACGCATTTTGCAGCTGTTACATTTACGCCAGTCTTGCTTTAATACAATAGTTTATTTCTTCATTGCTTCATCTAGAAAGCTGGTGTTGGCAACATCCTTCGCATCCAGTGTGCCGGAAATCATCTTGTTGTCGGTGTACCATTTAATCTGGGTTGCAATATCGCTGACAAGCAGCTTGCCGTCCTTGTCAATATAGGGCAGGCCTGCTTTAATGTCTTCAGCCGGAGCCTTAACGTATTTGGCTACAATATTAACAACCTCTTCCAGCTTTTTGGCATCCTTCTTTTCTACTGCAGCTTCGTAGTAATAATTGCAGGCTTTGTTGTAAGCACGCATGAAGCGTACAGCCGCATCCTTATTCTTCATAAAGTCAGGTGAGTAGAAAATAGCAGAGGTCTGGTAAGGAATAACGTCGCCAACCTGTACGACCAGTTTGCCGTAGCCTGCTTTTTGCACCTTGGTGATATTAGGCTCGTTTAAGATACAGCCGTCAATCTGCTTGCTTTCCAGAGCAGCCATAACAGCACTGAGCTTGCTCAGGGGAACAATTTCCACATCATTGAGGCTCATGCCTTGGGTTTCCAGCATTCTGCCAAGCATATAATGGAAGGTAGAGCCCTTTTGCGTAATACCGATACGCTTGCCCTTCAAATCCTTCAGGCTTTTTACGCCGGCGTTATAGTTGTCGGTGGTTACAAGCAGTGCAGAAGAGGAATAGCCTTTTTGTTCACGTCCTTTATCCGCAACAATGCCCAGCTTTTGTCCGTTGGCCGCCATGTTATAAAGGCTGGCCGTAATGCCGGTAGCACCGACATCAACCTTAGAGGAAGCAGTGGATACGGCAATCGGATGAGCGGCATCAAACCATTGCGGTTCAATTTCAATACCTTCTTCAGCAAAGAAGCCCTTATCCATAGCGATAAATAAAGGAGCGCTGCTTGTCAGGCGCAGCATGCCAAGGCTTACCTTAGTCTTTTCTTTGGGTGTGTCTTTTTTTGAATCGTTACCGCCACAGCCTGCAGCTAATACTAATAGGCAAAGGCTGAGCAGAAGAGCAACAATTTTCTTCATTAATAAATCCTTCCCTTCTCCCAAAAAATCATAAAATACCGCTTTTATTCTACACTATTTAACAATAAAAAGCAGTAATATTAATGAAAAAATCGTTTTGAGAAATAAGAAAGAGCCTTTTTGTACGAAATGCAACAGAATTTGCCGATGTTTTGGGTACCTTTATGTAAAAAATCTGTGTTTTAACAGCTACTTATAACAAAAAAATGCTATAATATAATAGTACATTTGAAGAAAGGACGTGAAGACGTGAAGATAAAATGGATGGTGCAAGGCCTGGCCTGCAGCAGCGTACTTTTCTGCAGCACTATTGCTGCAGCCGCTGACACGCTGTTGGCGCAGGTGCCGCTGCAGCTGACTGCAGAGCAGACTGTTACAGCTGAGCTGTGGGGTGACAGGCTGTCTAACGGCTACGCCAATGATCTGCTTGTTATGATTAAGGATAAGGACAAGAAGCTTTTGACGGCTCATGCACCTTCTATTAAGGGCGGATATAATTGCCAGCTGCAGCCTATTAAGCTATGGGCAGGCAAAAGCGCCAGACAGCAGCTGCTGGTGAGTGCCGCTCAGGGCGATTGGCATGCGCCCAGTGAATATCGTGTGCTTTCCTTTGCCAATAAGAAAAATGTGCGTGAGGTCTTTGGCGCTGCCGAAAGCATGGGGCTGGTTACGCAAGCCTATGCCAAGGACGGTAAAATGCATGTAGCTTTAATCGATGGCAATAAGTCGGATTTGACACCGGCAGCAGGCAGTGAGGTTGAAGACGGCAAGCTGGAGTATGGCGGCTTACATTCTCTCGTAGCACACGATGTAGATAATGACGGCGCAGATGAATTGTTGGGCTGTCAGCAGCTGGTGCAGAAAAAGCAGCCTCTGGCAGATGTGGGCGCTATCTGGAAGCAGGACAAGAAAACTAAGGAATGGAAGCAGTTTTCCCTGACTATTATGACGCTCGCGCCTACGCCTAAGGATAATACCGTAAATGATGGCAAGGATTTTGCTGCCGGCACTATATTGGTGCGTAAGATGGTAGTTCCCGGCGGTGAGGCGACCTTCCCGGTTTTTGCCGGCAAGGACGTAGAGCTGCAAAATAAAATGAATAAGCTGCTGCAGAATGAGTGCAAAGAATATCTGGAGCATTTTTACAAGGGTGAGGCAGATATGGCTTTTAAGGTGATGCGTGCTGATGAGCAGATTCTTAGCCTGCAGCTGATTAGCGGTAAAAACAGCTTTATCTATCATCAGGTAAATGTTAATCCGCAGACTGCCGAAAAAATCAGCCTGGATGAAGTGCTCAACGTAAAGGATAAGGATTTGCTGCCGCTGCTTAATCTGCTGAATACCAATAAGAAGGTTGTATATAAGGACAGACTGCCGGATGAATGGTATATTGAAGGAGATAACCTGTTCTTGATGCAGCGTATTGATGGCGTAGACCAGGTATCGGGTTTTGCTTTGGGCAATCTGCATAAATTTTTGCTGAAAAAAGAGCTGTTGAACAGCAAAAGCTGACTGGTCAGTCAGCAAAATTTGTGAGACGAAGCTAAGTGAAGAAAATGCAAGAAAAAGCGGCGAAATTTGTTTAAATGAAGTTTGCATTTCTGAAAAATGTCCATTATAATAGTAGTATTCTGAAACTGGAGCAGGAATATTTTCAGGTAAAGGTGCTATCGACAATATAGCAGTATCATTTGTCATTATATATATTGAGTAGTTTCAGAGTGAAGGTGAAGGAGGTTTTTTTATGTTAAGTTTTATTCGCTCCGGCCGTGCGAGAAAAGCAATGGCTGCGGCGCTGGCGGCAACCTTTGTACTGAGCGTTGCAGGCTGTGGTCAAAAACAGCAGCAGGGCGGCAATAAGGCAGCTTTGGTTAAAACCATGAAGGTTATTAAGCGTGACACCCCTCTGGTATATGATTATACAGGCTTTGTACAGGCTCAGCAGGAAATGGAGCTGAAAGCTCAGGTAAGCGGTCAGATTACAGCCAAGTATTTCAAGGGCGGTGACAATGTAAGTGCAGGCCAGACCTTGTATGCTATTGACCAGCGTACTTATCAGGCCAACGTACTTAACGCGCAGGCTGGCCTGGCTAATGCCCGTGCGGCTTTGGCTAACGCAGCTCTGAATGCAGAGCGTTACAGCACTCTGTATGCACAGAATGCAATTTCCAAGCAGGTTCTGGATAACGCTATTATGCAGCGTGACCAGGCACAGGCTTCTGTAAATGCGCAGGAAGCAATTCTGGAAAATGCGCAGATTAATATGACCGATACCAGCGTTTCCGCTCCGTTCAGCGGCCGTATTGATACTACCGCGCTGGAGGTTGGCAACTATGTAACCGCAGGTCAGACAACTCTGGCAAAAATAAGCAATACTGACCCGGTATTTGTACAGTTCAGCATTGCTGAGCCGGAATATCTGAAGCTTTCCGGTGCTCATGATAACAGCGGCGCTGCTTCTCTTGACAACCTGACCGTTGTTCTGAGCGATGGCAGTACCTATGATTTGAAAGGCACTGTTGCAGAGGTTAACCGCGGGATCAACGACAACACCGGTACTATGACTGTTAAGGCTTTATTCAGAAACCCTGCACATCGTCTGCTGCCGGGCATGTTTGCTCACGTACAGGCAACCGCAGGCACAAAAAAAGATGCTCTCTTGATTCCTATGCGTGCAGTTGTTGAATTAATGTATAAGAAATTTGTTTATGTTGTTGGCAGCGATAACAAGGTTACCATGAAGGAAGTAACTCTTGGTCCTTCTGTTGGCCGTTTCTACATGGTTGAAAGCGGTCTGACCGGCGATGAGACAATCGTAGTTGAAGGCACCGGTAAGATCAGACAGGGTGCTCATGTTAACCCGCAGCCGATGACTGAGGCTGATCTGGATACTACTGTTGACAACAGTGCTACCGCCGGCAAGAAGCAATAAGGAGGTTGGCTAGATGGCTCGTTTCTTTATTGATCGCCCTGTATTTGCGATAGTACTGGCGATTATTATTACCTTATTGGGTACGATTGCCGGCTTCAGCCTGCCTATCGCCCAATATCCTAACATTACCAAACCGCGTATCAGCGTAAACACCAACTATGTCGGTGCAAGTGCCGATATCGTTGAAAAGGCTGTAGCACAGACCATTGAGCAGAAGGTCAGCGGCGTAGAAAATATGCTGAACATGTCCTCTGTAAGTACCTCCAGTGGTGAATACAAGCTCAATGTTGAATTCAACCTGGAGAAAAACGCAGATATCGCTTCTGTAGAGGTGCAGAACCGTGTATCTCAGGCAACCAGCTCTCTGCCGAGCGAGGTTTCTGGCTACGGTGTAACCACTGCTAAGGAATCTGCCGAGACCATTATGTATTTTGGTCTTTATTCTCCGAAAAATACCTATGATGCTATGTTCTTAAGAACATATGCGGATGCAAACTTCCTTGATGCAGTAAAGCGTGTTAAGGGCGTATCTACCGTTGGCGAATATGGCCCGGAATATGCAGTCCGCATCTGGCTGAATCCTGAAAAAATGGCACAGCTGGGCGTAACCGTAACAGATGTTTCCAACGCTATCAAAACGCAAAACATTCAGGCAGCGGTTGGTTCTATCGGTAACCGTCCTACCGTTGACAAGCAGGAGCGTACCTATTCTGCAAGTGCTCAAGGTCGTCTGAATACGCCAGAGGAATTCGGTAACGTAATTATCCGTTCCAATAATGGCGATAACCTGAAGCTGAAGGATATCGCAACTATTAAAGAAGGGCCGCGTAATGACCTTATCGTCAGCAAGCTGAACGGCGGTGATTCCGTTGTATTCCCGGTATCCTTGACCTCCGATGCGAATGCTATCGAAACTGTTAAGAATATCCGCGAGGTATTAAAGGACGCAGAAAGCCGTTTCCCTGATGATATGAAGCTGGTCGTTATTCAGGATAACACCCAGTTTATTACCGAATCTCTGGAGAAGGTTGCTCATACATTTGTTGAAGCCTTGATTCTGGTTATTCTGGTAGTATTTATGTTCCTTGGCAGCTGGCGTGCAACCTTGATTCCTATTCTGGCTGTACCGGTATCCTTGGTTGGTACCTTTGCTTCCTTTGTAATTTTAGGTTTTACCATCAACACTTTGACTGCCTTTGCGATGATTCTGGCTATCGGCCTTGTTGTCGACGACGCTATCGTTGTAGTAGAAGCGGTTGAACATCATATTCAGGAAAACGGTATGTCTCCTAAGGAGGCAACCTACCGTGCTATGAACGAGGTTTCCGGTCCTGTTGTGGCTATTGCCTTCGTACTGTCTGCGGTATTTATTCCTGTAGCCTTCACCGGCGGTACTGTCGGTGAATTGTACAAGCAGTTTGCGATTACGATTTCTGTATCCATGATGCTTTCGGCGATTGTTGCTTTGTCTTTGACTCCTGCACTCTGCTCCTTGATTCTGGTCAAGAAGGAGGAGGCGCCGAAGGGCTTTATAGGCAAGGCTGTAAAAGCATTTGACGATTGGTTTGCAAGAACGCTGGCCAAATACGTGAAAAACGTTGAAGGCTGCATCCGTAAATCTAAACTGATTCTGACCTGTCTTGTTGTTGTTGTTATCTGCATCGGTTTCCTGGCCAAGGCAACGCCGACAGGCTTTGTACCGAACGAGGACCAGGGCATGACTGCTGTATCCATCGCTTTGCCTGAGGGTGCTTCCAGTAACCGTACACAGCAGATTATGGCAGGCCTTGCACAAAATATGAGAAAGCTCCCCGGCGTTAAAAACGTTATGGAGGTTAGCGGTATTGATATCCTGTCCATGGGCCAGAAGGCTAACGCCGGCCTAGCCGTAGTTACTATGGAGGACTACAGCAAGCGCAGCAACAGCGTACAGGATGTTATTCCGATGATTTTCGGCATGGGCGCAAAGATTCCTGATGCAACCGTTATGGCCTTCCAGCCGCCTTCTCTGCCCGGTGCTTCCAGTACCGGTACTCTGAGCCTTTATCTCATGAACCTTGGCGGTGAGGACGTTAACACTATGGGTGAGCGTGCTAACGAATTCTTGGCTGCTTGCCGTAAGCGTCCGGAAATCGGCATGCTGTACACTACTCTGAATACCAATACTCCTATGTATCAGTTTGAGGTTGACCGTGAAAAGGCACAATCCCTGAACGTGCCTGTATCTACTGTTTATTCCGCCTTGCAGGCTTTCTTAGGCGGTAACGAAATCAACGATATCAACAACTTCGGCCGTACCTGGAAGGTTGTTATGCAGGCTGATGAAAAATATCGTACCGGTGTAGAGGATATGCGTTACTTCTTTGTACGCAGCAACGATGGCAAGTCTATTCCGCTGAATACACTTGTAAAGCCTACTCCTAAGAACAGCTCTGTTGTTATGACACGCTTTAACGGTGCCAGTGCGATTAAGATTTCCGGCGACCCTGCCAGCGGTTATTCCTCCGGTCAGGCTATGGCTGCTATTGAAGAGGTTGCTAAGCAGGTTCTGCCTAATACCTATACTTACGAATGGACCGGTCAGAGCCTTGATGAGATTGAAGCCGGCAGCCGTTCTACTCAGATTTTCATTATCTCTCTGATTTTCGTATTCCTTTGTCTGGCAGCTCTGTATGAAAGCTGGACAATTCCTCTGGCAGTACTGCTGTCCGTACCTTCCGCAGTTTTCGGCTGCTTCCTGGTACAGTATGCACGTGGCCTGCAGAATGACGTTTATATGCAGATTGGTCTGATTACACTGATTGGTCTGGCAGCAAAGAACGCTATTCTGATTGTCGAATATGCGAAGATGAATATGGAGCAGGGCATGGATGTTGTACATGCGGCTGTTGAAGCTGCTCATGTCCGTCTGCGTCCTATCCTGATGACATCCTTCGCCTTCATCTTAGGCTGTCTGCCTCTGGCTATTGCTACCGGCCCGGGCGCCGGTGCGCGTGTATCTATGGGTAACGCCGTAGTAGGTGGCATGACTATCGCTACTCTCTTTGGTATCTTCCTGATTCCTGTACTCTTTGTAGTTGTTGAACGCTTCTTCAGCCGCAAAAAGAAGGGGACTCCCGAAGATAATGTAACCGAACAGCTGTAATGCTGCTAAAAAACGCCGCTCATTTGAGCGGCGTTTTTAATTTTCGATAGCTGGTGTTAGGCAGTAAAATGCATAGTTTTAATTTTATACATAAATAATAGCATAGAAGTTAATGGTCATTATGATTTGAAAAGCAAGCTCAAAGAGCTTGCTTTTTTAAGTTACATAAGTAAACTAATCATTTCCAATAACAAAAGTGCTTTTTAAATTTTAATAACAATAACAAATTTAAAACGAATACAATCTGTAAGTAAACTAAGACCGTCCGTTTATTATGTGTGACATAAGCAACGGAATAACGGCAGAATTATTTTTATACTTAATTCAGCAAGGCAAAAAGGGGTATTTGAAGTCAAATATCCGGAAGCATATTGCGGTAAATATTATATTTAAATTTATTTGGAAGGGGTGATTTATATGGGTTCCGTAACAACTAATCCGTGGCTGATTTCTATTATCAACATGACAATCGTTTTTGGTGTGCTCATTGCTTTAGGTGTACTCATGAGTATGATTCAGTTGGTTGACCCTACTAGAAATAAGCATTGAAGCAAATGATGCACTTTTTCCCTGTCTGATCTATTAAAAAATGCACTTATTTTCCCGATATGGGCCAAGAGGAGGATTATTCTATGTTTGAGGCATTTATCGTCGCTTTGGCTTCTGTTTGGGCAGACTCAGGTTTTTCTGCTCTGACAAGTGGCAACGTAATTATGATTGGCGTTGGTTTAGTTTTGCTTTATATGGCTATAGGCAAAGGTTTCGAGCCTTTGCTGTTGTCACCAATTGCCTTTGGCTGTATCCTGGCTAACATTCCTAAAAACGGTTTCGAACAGCCGGGTGTTATGTCCGTTATTATGTACGGTATTCACCATGAAGTATTCCCGCCGTTGATTTTCCTGGGCGTTGGCGCAATGACAGACTTCGGTCCGCTGATTGCCAATCCTAAGACCTTGCTTTTAGGTGCTGCTGCTCAGATTGGCGTATTTGTATCTTTGATGGGCGCTATGGCTTTGGGCTTTACTGTACAGGAAGCATCTGCTATCGGTATTATCGGCGGTGCTGACGGCCCGACAGCTATTTATCTGGCAGCTAAAATGGCTCCGCATCTTTTGGGTGCTATTGCCGTTGCAGCTTATTCCTACATGTCCCTGGTACCGCTGATTCAGCCGCCTGTAATGAAGCTGTTTACTACCGAAAGAGAACGCAAGATTGTTATGGAGCAGCTGCGTCCGGTAAGTAAATTTGAAAAGGTCGTTTTCCCGATTATGTGCACCATCGTTATTTCTCTGCTGCTGCCGCCGGTAACAGCTTTGATCGGTATGCTGATGCTTGGTAACCTGTTCAAAGAAGCAGGCTGCCTGGACCGTCTGTCCGATACTGCACAAAATGCTTTGATGAACACTGTAACCATCATGCTGGCTACCGGTACCGGTCTTACCATGAGTGCCGAAGCCTTCCTGAACTATCAGACTATCCTGATTATCTGCTTAGGTTTGGTTGCTTTTGCTGCAGGCACCTGGGGCGGTGTAATATTCGGTAAGATTATGTGCATGGTAGACGGTGGCAAGACTAACCCGTTGATTGGTTCCGCCGGTGTATCCGCAGTTCCTATGGCTGCCCGTGTATCTCAGATTGTCGGTCAAAAGGCTAACCCGGCAAACTTCTTATTAATGCATGCTATGGGTCCTAACGTAGCAGGCGTTATCGGTACTGCAGTTGCTGCAGGTACTATGCTGGCTATGATTGGCCCTGTTGCTAAATAAGCAGTTATTGTGATAACTCTCCCTAAAAAAGTAAAGCCCGTCCGGTTTTTACCGGATGGGTTTTGCTTTTGTTTAGCTTTAAATAGACGTACAGTCATTAGGCTGTGACTGTTTGAAAGCAAAAAAATAACCAGTTCGCAGCTGGTTATTTTTTATTGCCAAAACTAAATTCGCAGTCGTTTCAGCATTCTCCCAATCTCTCTAAAGACAAATTGAAAACTGAGAGGATATTAAATTGTTGCTTTGCAGTATTTATTTTAGCAAACTCAAAATGACAATCTGTTGCACAGGCAACAAAAACAATTAATGAACTTTTGAAATAGTATAGAAGTTAAAGTGAAATAATTATGTAAATAAAGTAACTGTTTGACGGAAAACAGTGTGGCCTGTGCAACAGAAGATAAAAAAATATAACTTTATACTTATTAAAGTAAGATAAGCATCTTGCTTATAGAACTTAGTTCCCCTTTAATTATCTTAGGAAGAGGTGATAAACAGTGGGTCCTGTAACAACAAATCCATGGCTGATTGCCATAATCAACATGACCATTGTCTTTGGAGTTCTAATCGGATTAGGCATGTTGATGAGTTTAATCCAGGTAGTTGATCCTACCAAGGCTAAATAAGATTTAGCTGTAAAAAAGGTTTCAAAGCAGTGCTGCTGCTTTAAGCAGCTTCATAAGAAGAAATGACATTTTCTGATGTTCTGCTTGCTTCGCCAAGCAGACCACAGGTAGACTAGGGGAGACTGTGGTGATACAGTTAAAATGAAAGTGTTGTAGCATTATTGTGGAGCTTATTTGCACTTATAACATCCCAATTAAGGGAAACAAGGAGGAAAAATTCACATGTTTGAGGCATTTTTTGTTGCTTTGTCTTCTGTATGGGCAGACTCCGGCTTCTCTGCACTGACAGGCGGTCATGTAATCATGATCTGCGTTGGTCTGCTTCTGCTTTATATGGCTATTGCTAAAGGTTTCGAGCCTTTACTGCTGTCCCCAATCGCATTCGGTTGTATTCTGGCTAACATTCCTAAAAACGGTTTCGAAGAACCTGGTGTTATGT
>UMFV01019913.1_pt1 | contig 14342 bp, 11 predicted proteins | sample 1965101 | NCBI WGS metagenome assembly UMFV01 (sample SAMEA4836055, study PRJEB28245) | human gut metagenome | biome: gut microbiome; material: fecal sample | place: Denmark | collected 2008 | reverse complement strand
GCATCATCAGCGTATAAATCGTTTCCCGGCACGATTCCGACAAGGCCAGGGGAATCCCCGTCACATGAAGGTGATCGACACCAGTCCAGTCGATACCGGCCAAGTCAGCCGGCTGAAAATGAGAGAATGCCGTATGCTTACGAATATTGGCTACGAAAGGATCGCCTTCGACGACCTTTTCCTTCATCTGAAAACCCGTCATATGATCATCATCGGTCCAGACATACTGTTCGTGAATATTATTTTCTTTCAGAAAATTGACGATGCAGCGGCCAAAGGGGTCGATGCCAACCTTGGAGATATACGATACATTATTTCCCAAACGGGCCATGCCGACGGCATAGTTCAATTCAGCCCCGCAGACGTGGCGGGAAAAATGTTCGACCGATTCCAACGGACCCGTTTCTTCAGCGATGAGAAGGCCCATCGCTTCACCAATAGTAAGCACATTCTTCATTTTGATTCCTCCATGAGATAAGATGGGACTGTCGCAGCAGACAGTCCCCGGTTACTTAGTTTTACAATTGTTTCTTTATTTTATCAATCATATCTTCATACTCTGCATCTGTCAAGTAAACGCGATCAGGATTCATGACAAAGGTGCTGTTCCATTCAAATTCATCTTTATACTTCGGAACTAAGTGGATATGCAGGTGGTGTCCTGAATCAGCATAAGCCCCGTAGTTTACTTTATCCGGATGAAAGGCAGCATGAATGGCTTTCGAAGCCCGGGCTACGTCGGCAAAGAAGGCATTTCGGTCTTCATCACTTAATTCTGTCATTTCGCTGACATGATCTTTATAAGCGACGATGCAGCGGCCGGGATGACTCTGTTCTTTGAATAAAACCAACATACTGACCGATAAATCGCAGACGTAGATGCCAAACTTAGCCAGCGGTTCGCCTTTGACGCAATAGCCGCAGTTCTGATCTTTCATGTGAAAGCCTCCTTATTCGATGGTACCGTGTTCCCATTTACCGTTATTCAAATCTTCAGCGATTTGTTTAAATTTATCATCCGTCAAACCGTAGAAGAAGTACAAGATGATAGCAGCAATACCAAGGGCAACGCCGGGGTACAAGGTCATAGCCGCTTTAATGCCCAAGAGGGTCATTTCGCTCTGTACGGCATTGGCAACATACCCCGTCATTACCAAGATACCGGAACTTACGACAGCAGCCAGGGCCTGTGCGATTTTACGGGAGAAGTTGAAAGCAGCATAGGTGATGCCTTCTTTACGGATACCGTTATGCCATTCACTGTAGTCGATAACGTCGGAGACAAACGCCCAGGTAACGCCGTTAGGAATAGCCAGGGCAACGTAGCCGATAGTAACCAACACGATGAACGAGTAAATATTGGTCGGAATGACGAAGTTGAGCAAGTCGGCTGCACAGCCGATGAGCAAACCGCCGATGGCTGTCTTCTTCTTACCAAACTTTTTAACGAGTTTCGGAATGAGCAGAATCCCGATGACGGAGCAACCCATCATGATGCCGTTTACAATCGGCTGGAAGCCCATGTAACCCAGATTATACTGACAGAAGAAAATCATCATCTGGTTGTTGGTATTCATGGCCGAAATGGTAAACAAAGTCATTAAAATGATGCATAAGAGCGGTTTGTTGGTAAACACGAGTTTAACATAGTCGGACGCTTTGGCTTTCTGTTCGTTAGCCGTATTGCGCTTAACAGGGACGTGTTCACGGCAGTTCAGATAACAAATAGCAAAACCAATGACACCAACGATAGACATGACAGCCGCGGCGATAAAGAAGCCGTGGTGAGGCGAAGCAAACATCATGACGATTGGTACGAAAGCCATGCCGGTGATGAGCTGAGCCCCAATGGATCCGGCCTGACGGGTCGTAGCCATCTGACTTCGTTCTTCAACGTCTCGAGTCATAACACTGGCCAGGGAGGAGTAAGGAATATTAGTAAACGAGTAAACAAGGCCCCAAGCCATATAAGCACCGTAAGCAAAGATGATTTTACCTGTTGCCGATATTTCCGGCATCGTAAAAGTAATGACCGTCAAGATAGCCAGGATGACGGCAGAAAACATCATGACCGGACGGAACTTACCGCGAGGACCGATATTCTTTCGGCCGTCGATAACGGAACCGGCAATGGGATCCATAAAGGCGTCGAAGATTTTGGTAAAGGCGAAAATACCGGCAACAGCCGCAGCTGGGATGGTACAAACGTCAATCCAGTATTTCGTCAAGTAGGCCTGCCCGAGGTCAAACATAAAACCATTGCCAAAGTCACCAAACCCATAACAAATCTTTTCACGCCAAGACAGCTTTACATGGCCGTCTTTGGCAGAATTCCCTTCAACCGGAGCGTTCGGCTTCGGCAAGGTTCCTTCTTGTGTGCTCATTGCACTCCCTCCTTATAAGGTAACACCGTTTTTAAATATAGCCAGTTCGTGTTTATCCAAAGCTTCCGATTTTGCCAAAACACGTCCGGACGCTACATCGAGTATGTATTGGAACAGGCGGTCAGCCGCTGCTTCCCGCGATTCGCCTTCAGCAATCGTGCCGGCATTGAAATCGATCCAGTTCTTTTTGAATTCGGCCAGCTTGCTGTTGCTGGAAATCTTAATCGTCGGTACCGGGCAGGCAAAAGGCGTTCCCCGACCCGTCGTAAAGAGGACCATGTGGGCACCGGCTGCGGCTAAGGCATTGGCCGCTACCAAGTCGTTGCCCGGTGCCTGCAAGAGATTCAGCCCTTTCTTTTGGACTCTGTCGCCATAAGAGAGGACATCTTCTACCAGAGCCTGGCCGCCTTTTTGTACGCAGCCGAGGGATTTATCTTCCAGGGTCGTAATGCCGCCGGCTTTATTGCCAGGTGACGGGTTTTCATTGATCTTTTCGCCATAGTTCATGAAGTATTCTTTAAAGTTGTTTACCAGGGCCACGGTCTTATCGAAGACTTCTTCATTCCGAGCCCGGTTCATGAGCAGCGTTTCAGCACCGAACATTTCCGGCACTTCCGTCAGGATCGACGTGCCGCCGGCAGCGATGAGACGGTTCGAGATTTCCCCGACCAAGGGATTGGCCGTGATTCCCGAAAATCCGTCGGAACCGCCGCACTTCAGGCCGATCGTCAACAGGGAGGCATCGCAAGGTTCCCGATGGGATTTAGCCGCATAGTCGCACAGCTCTTTCACAATCGCCGTGCCGGCTTCGATTTCATCTTCTACATCCTGACAGATGAGGAACTTGACGCGGTCCGGATCATAGTCGCCGATGACGTCCTTCATCAGGCTGATCTGGTTGTTTTCACAGCCAAGGCCCAGTACCAAAACGGCACCGGCGTTCGGATTGTGAATAAGGCCACTTAATACTTTCTGCGTATGGAGCTGGTCGTCACCGAGCTGGGAGCAGCCATGGGGATGGCTGTACGAATAGATTCCGTCGATGTTGTCCGTCTTATAGACCTGGGCCGCCGTTTCAATGGCCCGGGCAATATTATTGACGCAGCCTACGGTCGGGATGATCCAAACTTCATTGCGGATGCCGGCCTGGCCGTCTGTCCGTTTATATCCGAGAAACTCGTATTTTTTTTCACTTTCCTTAGGAGGGCGCTGCGCCTTTTCCGGTTCGTAGGTGTAATCCAGGAGATCGCCCAGTTTACTTTGGACGTTGTGGGTATGGACCCAGGACCCCTGAGGAATATCCATTTTAGCGGTCCCGATGGGGAAACCGTATTTTATGACATCTTCGCCTTTTTTAATCTCTTTAATAGCGATTTTATGGCCTGCCGGGATGTCCTGGCAGACGGCGAAAGACGCTCCGCCGACGGTAACGCTGCTGCCCTTGGCAACAGCGTCGACAGCGACGGCAACATTATCATCAGCGTGTATCTGGAATACGTTCATCATAATCTCCTTATGCAGTCAATTCGGCAAGATGAGCTTTGACACCAATCTCAGCCATGCGGTCCATATGAGCCGTTACAGCGTCCGTGAGGCCGTCAACAGCATTCAGATCTTCGCCCCACCAAGCGGCCTGTCCGAGGACAGCCTTGACATAGTCGGCAGTAGCGAGGGCGGCATGATCTTTAATGAAAGCTAATTTATCTTCATCATCGTGAATTTCATAGGTGTTGCCGGTCCGGGACCCGATGAGGCACTGTTCGCCCTGTTCACTCGTCCGGTAGAAGGCCAGGAGGGCTGCCAGGGAGTAGGTCAGGAACTTCGGCAGTTTTCCCGTCGCTGCCAAACTGTCCTTAAAGGTCGGCAGGATACGGGCTCTCCACTTCGAGATGGAGTTGAGGGAAATCGCCAGGAGTGCATGTTTCACGAAGGGATTTTCGAATCGTTCGTAGACAGCACGGGCAAAGGCAACGGCCTTTTCTTCCGGCAAATCAACGGTCGGCACGATTTCACCAAACACCGTCTGGTCCAGGGATTTGCGGATGATCGGGTCTTCCATGCACTGACCGACGTAGTCGAGGCCGGCGAGATAAGCACCGAGGACCATCGACGTATGAGCGCCGTTGAGGATACGGACTTTCTGTTCCTTGAAGGCCTGAATATTGTCGGTGAATTCAACGTGGAATTTACTCGATTTTAACGGCAGGCGGTCTCCCAGGGTCGAATCCCCGATGACCCACAGGGAAAAAGGTTCGGCCTGGTCGAGGAGGGCATCTTCATAGCCCAGTTCAGCCTGAATCTTATCAATGGAATCTTCCGGGTAACCTACGACAATGCGGTCGACGAGGGTGTCGACGAAGCGGCAGCTCTGCGCAAGCCAGCCCAGGAAGCCTTGTTCCAATCCCCAGTTTTCTGCATACTTGGTAACGCAGCCCTGAAGGAGTTTGCCGTTGTTGTCGTTCAATTCCGTCGGCAGCATGATAAGCCCTTTGTCAGAAGCCCCCTTATAGAAGGTATACCGTTCATAGAGGAACTTGGTCAATTTAGCCGGGAAGGTCGTCGGCGGGCAGTCTTCGAATTTATCCTTGGCATCATAGACAATGCCGGCTTCCGTCGTATTAGATACGACGAATTCGAGAGCATCTTCATGGGCAAGAGCCATGAAGGCGTCGTATTCATCGCGGGCGCTGATTACGGTCTTTACGGACGTAATGACCCGGTTTTCTTTACAGACCTTACCGTGCTGCTGACCTCTCAAGCATACCGTATATACGTCATTTTGTTTGGAATAGCGGTCGGTCTTGCCCGAGCGGGGCATGACGACAGCCACGCTGCCGTCAAACCCGTTTTCCTCGTTGGCTACGTCGACGGCATAGTCGACGAAGGCACGGAGGAAATTGCCTTCCCCAAACTGTAAGATCCGCACGGGATGCTGTTGTTTCTGATGGAATTCACTTACATTTTTCATCGTTTACCCTCGTTTACATCTGAAATTGAAAATAGTTGGCTGCGTTGTTAAAGCTGATATCTTCGACTAACTGGCGAAGTGCGTCTTCATCGTTCGGATATTCGCCGTTTTCGACGAGATTGCCGATCCAGTTGCAGAGAATACGGCGATAATATTCATGGCGTGCATAGGACAAGAAGGAACGGGAGTCTGTCAGCATGCCCAGGATATTGCCAAAAACAGATTCGTCGGCAATGCCGTTCAGCTGGTCGATCATGCCCTGTTTCGTATCATTGAACCACCAGGCAGCGCCTTGCTGGATTTTGCAGCGAACACCAGGACCCTGGAAAGCGCCGATAATCGTAGCAATCATGGCATTGTCATTAGGGTTGCCCGAATAAAGAATCGTCTTCGGCAAAATGTGGCGTTCATTGAGATGGTCTAAAAGGGCGATAAGGCCTTTGCAGCAGTTGCCTTCGGCAATGCTGTCATACCCCGTGTCAGGACCGAGTTTACGATACATTTCCGAGTTGAGGTCGCGCAGGGTTGCAAAGTGAATCTGCATAGCCCAACCGCGTTTATGGTATTCACCGGCAAGATAGGTGAGAACAGCCGTCTTATAAGCTTCCATTTCTTCTTGGCTGACAGCTTCGCCTTTCAAGGCTTTGGCCATGATGGCGTCGATTGTTTTTTCATCGGCTTCACGGCAGAAAACATATTCTAAGGCATGGTCCGTAGCACGGCAGCCCATTTCTTCAAAGAAGGCGATGCGGTTGTCCATGGCTTTGCGAAGGTCGGCGAAGTTCTTGATGTCGACGCCGGCAGCTTTGCCAAGACGAGCCATATAATCAGCGTAACCGGCTTTATCGACGTTCATCAGTTTGTCCGGACGCATAGCCGGGTATACCTTAGCACTGCAGGTCTTTTCGTCTCTCAATTTTTTGTGCCATTTCAAATCGTCTGCCGGATCGTCCGTCGTGCAGATAACTTTAACATTAGACTGTTCGATCAGGCCCTGAACACCCATGCCTTTTTCCTGGAGTTTAGCATTGCAGCGGTTGAAAATGTCTTCAGCATTCTTTTCCGTCAGCGGTTCATTGATTCCGAAATAACGCTGTAATTCCAAATGGCTCCAATGGTAGAGGGGGTTACCAATCGAACGAGAAAGCGCTTTCGCATATTCAACAAATTTTTCTAAGTCCGTCGACGTTTCGCCGGTGACTTTTTCTTCCGGCGTTCCGTTGGCACGAATGATACGCCATTTATAATGGTCACCGCCGAGCCATACTTCAGTAATGCTGCGGAAGTGGTGATCTTCTGCGATTTCCTGCGGGGAGATATGACAGTGATAGTCAATAATCGGCATCTTAGCGGCATAATCATGGAATAAATGTTTAGCCGTATCCGTATCCAATAAGAAATCCTTGTCCATAAATTGTTTCATTTTATTTATCTCCTTCCAAATCCCCGGCATCATGTCTGTCGGTCAACTGAGAAAATTATTGTAAGCTCTTACACTTATCTTTACCGAAAGAATATCATAGCATGACCTTAGTGTCAATGATATATGATTTTTCTGTATGGTTTTTGAAAAATAAAAGCTTTTCAATGCTTTTTTCTCATAAATCTGCTGACTTTCATTTAAACACAATGCTCCTCGTTTTAAATTCGAATAGGTTATTGGGGTCCATTCTAGTTAAGCTCTTACACATTTTTCTATATTTCTCTTGATTTCTTAAGAAAGAAGTATGGTATAATGTAAGTACCCCAGATTTTTACATAAAGAGGATCGATCGCTATGAATATTACGATTTACGACATCGCACAAAAATGCCATGTATCTATCGCCACCGTCTCCCGCGTCCTCAACGGCAGCAGCCGGGTCAGCGAAAAAACACGGGCAAAGGTACTCCAGGTGATGAAAGAAATGGGTTATAAACCCAATCCTTTTGCACGCGGATTGGGCCTGGATTCCATGAAAATCATCGGCGTCATCTGTACCGATGTCGCCGATATCTTCTATGCCCATGCCGTGTCCCTTTTAGAAGACGGCCTCAGACAGCATCACTTTGACGTCATGCTGTCCAACACCGGCAGTGATAACGGCCATAACGGCAAGTATATCTCCGACATGGCGGGGAAACACGTCGATGCTATCATCACCATCGGCACGCCTTTTTCATCAGAGTCGGATGTCCGCCTTCTCTGTGAAACGGCCCGTCAAATCCCGGTCATTACCATCAACAGTGATTATCACCAGCCCCGCATGTACAGTGTCGTCTGCAATGAAAAAGACGGGATGAAAGATGTCGTCGCAGCCCTAGCCAAGAAAGGCTGTCAACATATCCTCTATGTCTATAATTCTCTCACCTACAGCGGCCGCCATAAGTTGGACGGCTTTCGCCAGGGAATCAAAGATTTAAAACTGCCTCATCGAGCCGAGTTGATTCAACAGATTCCCAAAACCCTTACGGATACAGAAGCCCTGATTGACCGCTTAGTCGCTGAAAATATCGACTTCGATGCCATCATTACAGCCGATGACATCTTTGCCGTCGGGGCCCAGCGAGCAGCCCTGCGCCACGGCCTCAATATCCCCGTCGTCGGCTGCAACAACTCCATCCTGGCGGAATGCGCCACACCGACCTTAACCAGCCTGGACAACAAACTGACCAACTTATGCGCAGCTGCCGTCAACATCGTAACTGAATTAACCACTAAGGGGCCCGATGCCGTTCCCATCCGGACCGAGTTCAACGCCGAACTCGTCGAGCGCGAAAGCTTTACAACATAAAAAAAGTCTCCGTATAAAATATACGGAGACTTTTTTATCCGAAGTATTCGGGATATTCTTGTTTTAGTACTGCTACGTCACCCATGACCTTATTAATGTGTTCGGTCATAATGTCCTTAGCGACTTTTACATTTTTATCAAATACAGCCTGTACGATTCCCTTATGCTGTTCATAAAGGAGATTCATCTGTTCAGCCGCATCCCCATCACTAACATTTAGGACACGGGCACGAGCATAGTCGAGGTTTGAATCTTGGACGACCTGCCAAATATGGGGCTTTCCGCAACCTTCATACAGAAGAGAATGCAGCGTATTATCACTCTTAAAAAAGCTTGCGGCACTTCCGGAAGCTATAAACTTCCCCTGCTCAAAGATGCAAAATTCCAGTTTCGTTTTCCAGGGATCTACAAACTCCTGACAGGCCAATTCTACGATGGCCCGTTCCATGGTAACTCGAAAGAAACGAAACTCAGCTAATTGCTCGGTATGAATTTTTGATACAAAAGTTCCTCGCTGGGGCAGTACTTCCAGCAGTCCTTTTTCCGCCAACCGGATAAAGGCTTCGCGAACCGGAGTCCGGCTTACGTTCAATACGCCGGATAACTCCTGCTCAGACATAGCCGTTCCCGGCGGCAGCTTCAAAGTCATGATATTTTGATACAACACGCGGTAAGCGTATTCCCGCACCGTTTCGTGAGGCGCTTTTTCTCTCAATTCAAAATTTTCCATAGCCACTCCATCATTCCTAACGTCTATATTCCCCATTCTCAATTTCATCTTACCATAAATTCAACAGAAATAGTATAGGCTAATTAAAAATGGAAAGGCATTCTATACGATTCCCCAACCATAAAGGTTCTAAGATAAATAGGTTTAACCTAATTCACCTGCGATAAATAGCGTTATTATGCCATTAAAATTCATTCCGTAAGCTTGTTTAAACAATATTCGTAAAGCAGTAAATCATGTGTCAGCAAAGTTTTCTCCCAAGAAAACCTAAGAAGATTTCCACCTATCTGCAAGCCCTCCGCAAGAGGCTATTCCCGTGCAGCTTTGACGGCAGCAATGAATTTCTTGGCCGTTTCCGTAATTTCATCGGCCGTTTTGCCGCCGCCCGTCAGTGCTCCGCCGGCACCGACAGCAACGCAGCCGGCCTTAATCCATTCACCGGCGTTGTCGACGTTAACACCGCCCGTCGGCATGAGCGGTGCCTGCGGCAAGGGGCCGTGGATGGCTTTGATAGCCTTCATGCCCACAACTTCACCCGGGAAGATCTTAATGACGTCAGCGCCGCATTCAAGGGCCGTAACGACGTCTTTTAGTGTCGTCGTCCCCGGCATAACGGCTACACGATAGCGATTGCACAGCTTAATCGTTTCGACGTCGAGGGCCGGCGATACGACGAACCGGGCGCCTTCGAGGATGGCAATACGGGCCGTGACGGCGTCGAGGACCGTGCCGGCACCGATGACGACATCGGGATTATCGGCATATTTCTTAGCCAATTCCCGAATGGCTTCATGAGCCCGCGGCGTCGTAAAGGCCAGTTCAATAGCCGTGACGCCGCCTTTGATGCAGGCTTCCGACATAGCAACGGCTTCTTCCGGGTTGTTGCCGCGAATGACGGCGACGACACCGATTGCTTTAATTTTATTGACGACTTCGATCTTATCCATCTCTATGAACTCCTTTCTCACTCTCTATTCAATATCTATGATACAACGACTTACGAATGGCTGGCCTGGAAGGCTTCCAATTTTTCTCTCGTCGGCAGGCCTTCATTGTCTCCGGCTACCTGAATGGCCATGGCCCCGATAGCGGCGCCTCTGCGGGCAGCATCTTCCAAGGTTAACCCATCGAGGAGCCCGCTGGTAAAGCCGACGGCAAAGCCGTCACCGGCACCGACCGTATCGACGATGTGTTTCACGTGATAGCTCGGGACATACAATTCTTCCTGTTCCGTCCGAATATAGGTACCATTGCTACCGCCGAGCTTGATGACGACAGTCTGGACGCCTCGCTGCAAGTAGTACTGAGCAATGTCCTGCTCACTTTCCCGGCCGGTCAAAATTCTCCCTTCACCGAGACCCGGCATGACGATGTCCGCGTACTGAGCGGCATCATTGATGACCCGGGCCATCACATCCTGAGATTTCCAGAGCATAGGTCGCAGGTTGGGATCGAAGGAAATGCACACGCCCTTGCTGTGAGCCCGCATCATCAGCGTATAAATCGTTTCCCGGCACGATTCCGACAAAGCCAGGGGGATGCCCGTCACATGAAGGTGGTCGACGCCGGCCCAGTCGATACCGGCTAAGTCAGCCGGCTGAAAATGAGAGAATGCCGTATGCTTGCGGATATTGGCGACAAAAGGATCGCCTTCGACGACCTTTTCCTTCATCTGAAAACCCGTCATATGATCATCATCGGTCCAGACATACTGTTCGTGAATATTATTTTCTTTCAGAAAATTGACGATGCAGCGACCAAATGGGTCGATGCCGACTTTAGAAATATAGGATACGTCATTACCCAAACGAGCCATGCCGACGGCATAGTTCAATTCAGCCCCGCAGACGTGGCGGGAAAAATGTTCGACCGATTCCAAAGACCCCGTTTCTTCAGCAATGAGCAATCCCATCGCTTCACCAATAGTAAGCACGTTCTTCATGTTAATTCCTCCATAAGATAAAAGGGGACTGTCGCATCAGACAGTCCCTGATTCTTCATTTTTATAAGTGTTTCTTTATGTTGTCAATCATCTCTTCATAGGCTGCGTCTGTCAAGTAAACGCGGTCAGGATTCATGACAAAGGTGCTATTCCATTCAAACTCATCCTTATATTTCGGCACTAAGTGGATATGCAGATGATGTCCCGTATCGGCATAAGCCCCGTAGTTTACTTTATCCGGATGGAAAGCTGCATGAATAGCCTTAGAAGCTCGAGCAACGTCGGCAAAAAAGGCATTTCGTTCGGAGTCACTTAACTCGGTCATTTCGCTGATATGATCCTTATAAGCGACGATGCAGCGGCCGGGATGGCTCTGTTCTTTGAATAAAACCAACATACTGACCGACAGGTCACAGATATAGATGCCGAACTTAGCCAGCGGTTCGCCTTTGACGCAATAGCCACAGCTTTCAGAAATCATTTACATCACTCCATGTCAGATAAATAAAGATAAAATCAATACAACTGCCAAGCCACTAACAGAGTTTACGAGTTCCAATAAGCCCCATGTTTTAAAAGTTTGGCCCATGGACAAATTAAAGGTTTCTTTCATCATCCAAAAAGCGGCATCATTAGGCATGGTAATCGTATTACTCCCGACAGCAGTTGCCAACATAAGCAACGTCGGATTGACATTAAATACAGGAATTAAAGGAGCCACAATACCGGCAGCTGTAATAGCTGAAACAGCACCTTGCCCCGTAGCCCAGCGAATAATTACAGTGATTATGAATGCCAAAAGCAGCGGCGATACAGATGTCCCTGCAACAGAAGCAGCAATATGCTGCCCTACACCGGCATCAACAATAACCTGTTTAAAAACACCGCCGGCGCCGATAATCATTACAACGGTAGAAATCCCCTTTATAGCTGACGTGATGGTATCAGACGTTTCAGAAATAGTACGACCTGCACGAATACCAAAAATATACATCGCAACCAGTACAGCAATCAGTAAGCTGACATTAGGACTTCCTAAAAATTCAAAGGTTCTAAAAACAACACTGTCTTTAACAACAAAATTGGCAATAATCGTATGACCGATCATAAAAACTGCCGGCAACAAGGGAATTAATAAACATATACCAAATGAAGGAAGTTTAAAATCACGAAGTGTAGTTTCATCAATATTCCCAAGCTTTGGTGCAGCTAGGGTATCCAGACCTTTTAAAAATCGAGGTAAAATAAGGCCTGCACAAATAACCGAAGGAATAACTACAACCAGACCTAAGATATAAACCATCCCGCTGTCGGCACCAAATGCATCAACTAAAGCTACTGGACCAGGCTGAGGCGGAAAAACGCTGTGCGCTTGGGCAACACCTGCCAGTACCGGAATAATTAAATACATATAGGGAATCTTTGCTTCTTTAGCAATACTTACAACCAAGGGAACAACAACCATGAAACCGACTTCAAAGAACATGGAAATACCGAAAATAATACCAACAAACATAACGCCCCACCGCAGGGTTCTTGCCCCGCAATGAGCAACGATTGTATCTGCAATTTTTTTAGAGGCACCACAATCGGTCATTAACTGACCTAAGGCTGCGCCGAGGACAATAATAAGACCGACGCCGCCAAGTGTACTCCCGGCCCCTTTAGTTATGGTCTTAACTAAAGATACAGTATCCATGCCTTCCATAAAGGCAACGAAAATCGCAATAAGCAGCAGCGCAATCATGCTGTGAACCTTCATTTTCACAGTCATAAATAATAATAAGACAATTGCTACAATTACCCATATAACAGGCATAAGGTTTTCCATAATAAGCCCTCCCAGATATTATTTTGTTACATATTTTCTCAATGTATTTCGTACAGCCTGCGGCCCGGCAACAAATTCTTCAAAATAATTTTCAATCTTTGTACCAAGGCCAATTTCATAGAGGTCACTGCCAAAAATATCTGAATTCGAAAGAATCGGTTTTAACTTCCCTTTTGCGGAAGCAAGGTCACCAATAACAACGCCTTGTAAAAAGTCTTGTAACTCCTTGAGCAGCGGATCGGGACTCAGTTCGAATGCTTGCCCTTGGTCATCGACGCCTAGCAGATAGCGGCACCAACCGGCAATAGCCAAGGGGATATACTGCAAGGTATTCGCTTTATCGCCGTAAGCTTTAATCGTCTCACCAAATCGAATGCCAACTTTTTGCGAAGTATCCGTAGCGATGCGCTGGGGCGTATCCGGAACGTTCGAATTGGGAAGTCTTTTATCCAACAATTCAGTAATAAACGCTTTGGGGTCAATAACGCCCGGATCAACGACGACTTTAAGACCTTCATCATAGCCGATACGTTCAATCAACCCCCTCAGTTCAGCATCTTTCATCTCATCAGCAATTAAAGTATATCCGAGCAAGCAACCAAAAACAGCCAATGTCGTATGAAGGGGATTTAAACAAGTTCCGACCTTCATTCGCTCAACCTTATTAACAGTTTCTCTATTGGTAAAAATAACGCCAACTTTTTCTAATGCCGGCCGGCCATTGGGAAAATCATCTTCTATAACTAAATATTGAGCATCTTCAGCGTTAACGAAGGCTGTGTACTTACTACGGCCTGCCAAAATAACCTGCGTATCCTCAAAGTCGCATGACTGAAGATATTTTTGTACCTTGTCTGAATAGGATGGAACAATTTTATCAATCATGCTATAAGGATAGGAAATCTTTTCTTCTATATAACGAAGAAAATCTTCTTCTACTAGTTTATTTTTTACCCATCCATCGGCAAAGGTATGAATAATATTTTTAATAACGTCGCCATTATGAGAACAATTGTCCAAGCTCAGGAAGGACAGGGGATACCCGCCATGCTTATATCTGGCATAAGTCAGGGCTGCGAGATTTCCCATTCCGCTTTCAGTGGATTCAGGTCCATGCGCAAGATCATGGACTATATCCGAAAAATAATTGCCATTATAGTCAGTCAATTTATATCCCTTTTCGGTAATCGTGAAGCTGACAATTTGAAGAGATGATGCCGTAAAAATAGATTGCAGCCGTTCCCAATCCTCCTGTCGTGACCGTGTACAAGCCACCGATTCCACAATATTCCCGATAATCTTTTTATCAAACCGGCCATCTTGATGCATGGTTACTGCCACGCTTACATTATCATAAGGACGATAAACAGAGTCAATAACAGCCATATTATGAGTTGTAGTTACAATAATGCCGGTACTTTCTTCTCCCATTTCTATTAATTGCTGCTGTAATGGTGCAATAAAAGCTCTGAAAATATTTCCACCACCGACATGAAGCCAAGTCGGATGATTCCTCGTTTCCTCCGTTATCTGACGATCATTAAAGGAATATAAGTGAAAGCCTTTTTTCTCCCACTTTTCCTTATCTCTTATGAAACTCTGGCGATCTAAATGGAGCATGAATAAAACCTCCTTTACAACTGTCCGCACGTACGATTAATAGCATCCCATAAGCCGCAGAGATAGTTAGCACCGAGGGCGCGGTCATATAAAC
>UMFV01040071.1_pt1 | contig 14628 bp, 11 predicted proteins | sample 1965101 | NCBI WGS metagenome assembly UMFV01 (sample SAMEA4836055, study PRJEB28245) | human gut metagenome | biome: gut microbiome; material: fecal sample | place: Denmark | collected 2008 | reverse complement strand
TTTTGTTCCGTTTTAAAGTGGAATTTAACTTTTCACTTTAGCAAAAAATCACAAAGGACACTTTAAAAAAACCTTTTGTAATCAACACTTTTACAATTCGATTTTTAAATATTGTAAAAGAAAGCATATCATTAGTAGTCATATTTTAAAAGTGATATGATAGGAGTAGATAAAGGAGGAATTGAATATGAAATTTTATCGTTGTGAACATTGTGGTAACGTTATTACTCATTTTGTAGATTCTGGTGTACCAGTCGTTTGTTGTGGTGAACCTATGAAGGAATTAACACCAAATACAACTGATGCCGCAGTTGAAAAGCATGTTCCTGTAGTGAAAGTAGAAGATAATAAAGTAACAGTATCTGTAGGATCAGTAGAACATCCTATGACTGAAGCACACTACATTACATTAATTGTATTAGAAACTAAGAATGGTACTCAGTTCAAACAGTTAACACCTTCTGATAAGCCTAAAGCTGTATTCTATATTGGTGAAGGTGATGAAGTTGTAGCAGCTTATGACTACTGCAATCTTCATGGTTTATGGAAAGCATAATAAAAAAGCAGAAATAAATTCTGCTTTCAGGACTGTTCAGATGAACAGTCCTTTTTAGTACTTTAATGCTTCTTCGATATCCTTAATTAAGTCTTCTGGGTTTTCTAAACCAATAGATAAACGAATAAGTGTTGGATCAACACCTGCTTCTTTTAATTGTTCATCTGTCATCTGACGATGTGTATGACTTGCTGGATGTAGGATACAAGTCTTTGCATCAGCAACATGAGTGACGATATTAATAAGCTGTAAGTGATCCATGAAAGTCACTGCTTCCTTCTTATCACCCTTTAAACCAAAGCACATAACACCACATGTACCATGAGGCATATACTTCTTAGCTGCTTCATGATATTTATCATCTTCTAGTCCTGGATAGTGGATCCAAGCGACTCTTGGATGATTCTTTAAGTATGTAGCGACTTTTAAGGCATTTTCACAATGTACACGCATACGTGCTGGTAATGATTCAATTCCAATATTTAATAAATAACTATTAAATGGTGAAGGAATAGATCCTAAGTCACGCATTAACTGTGCAGTGGCTTTAGTAATATAAGCTACTTTACCAAATCTCTTTGCATAAGTGATTCCATGATAACTGTCATCTGGAGTTGTAAGTCCTGGGAATTTTTCTGCATGACTCATCCAGTCAAAGTTACCACTATCAATAATAGCGCCACCTACACCAGATGCATGCCCATCTAAATATTTAGTTGTAGAATGAGTTACAATATCTGCACCCCATTTAATAGGTTGACAATTTGCAGGTGTTGCGAATGTATTGTCCACAATTAAAGGGACACCATGTGCATGGGCAATAGATGCAAACTTTTCAATATCTAATACTTCCATTGTAGGGTTAGATAATGTTTCTCCAAACATACACTTAGTATTTTCTTTAAATGCCGCATTGATTTCTTCTACAGATGCATCCTGATTAATAAAAGTCACATCAATACCCATCTTTTTCATAGTCACTGAAAGTAGGTTATAACTACCTCCATAAATATTACCAGAAGCTACAACATGTCCTCCTGCTTCACAGATATTAAAAATCGCAAAGAAGTTAGCTGCCTGTCCTGAACTTGTCAACATACCAGCGTAGCCACCTTCCATGCTTGTAAGTTTAGCTGCTACTGCATCATTAGTAGGGTTCTGTAAGCGTGAATAGAAATAACCGTCTTTTTCTAAATCAAATAACATACTCATTTCTTCACTTGAATCATATTTAAAAGTAGTACTTTCATAAATTGGTAACTGTCTAGGTTCTCCATTACCAGGCTTCCAGCCTTCATGGATTGCTTTTGTTTCTAATTCCATATAATCTCCTCCGTTTTTAAACATTATATACCATAAGGGTTGTAGGGAATTAAACTTTTTTTAAAAAATCTTAAGTAATTTCTAATTGTTTTAGGGAATAAGTATATAGAAGGAGGAATAAAAATATGAATGAAGTTAAATTACAAGGTCAGATTACATCTGATCCAGAAGTGAAAGAATCTAGAAATGGAATATTAAGAGGTTCTTTCTTACTTACTACGAAAGGAGGGACTGAAGATAGACCACGTTATGATTATATACGTTGTGTGATCTGGGATGAGAAAGCGCAGTATGTTGTAGACCACTTTGAAAAGGGTCAGTCTGTGTCTATTGAAGGAAGTGTTAGAGGACGCTTTTATCCAAATCGTTCAGGAACAACTTCATATGCTATGGAAATCTATCCAGAACATATGGTATGTGAAGACTCTAACTATTCATTCTAGAACATGCATCAATGATGATTGAGTAATGCATATTCATGCGTGTATAATGTATCTCGAAAGTGAGGGATACATGATGAATAGAAAATACTTTTTCTTTGATATTGATGGGACTTTAGCTGTAGGTACACCAGGAGATCAATATATTCCTGAATCAACACAATATGCTTTAAAACAGCTAGAATCAGAGGGTCATTTTATTGCGATTGCGACAGGTAGAAGTTATGCCATGGCACATGATTATATGCATGAATTAGGTTTTCATAATATGATCAGTGATGGAGGAAATGGAATTACTATTGATGATCAGTTGATTGGTATTGAACCATTGGATTATCAATTATGTCTTGATTTAATAGATGAATGTGAGAAGAAGGGTTTGATATGGGCTTTTTCTCCTGACAACAAAACAAGAAGACTTGCACCAGATAATCGTTTTTATGAGTTTACTCATGATATTTATATGAAGACAGAAGTGGTAGAAGGTTTAGATCCACGTGATTATGATCAAATCTATAAGGTATATATTGCCTGCTTCAAGGGTGAAGAAGAGAAACTAGAATCTTTAAAGAATTTACCTTGGTGTCGTTTTCATAAGGAATACTTGTTTGTAGAACCAGGAGATAAGAGCAAGGGTATTAAACGTATGGTGGAGCATCTTGGTGGTAATATTAAGGATGTTGTCGTATTTGGTGATGAAAAGAATGATTTGTCTATGTTTATTCCAGAGTGGACAAGTATTGCGATGGGTAATGGTATAGATGAATTAAAGAAGAAAGCCACTTATGTGACTACTGATGCCGACAAGGATGGTATCTACAATGCCTGTCTGTATTATGGATGAATCAAGGAAAGATATCTTCTGGCACTTGATATGGATGGTACACTTCTAAAGTCTGATAAGACAATTTCGCCAAATACAGCAGCTTCTTTAAATGAAGCAAGTAATAGAGGACAGAGTATCTGTTTATGTACAGGAAGAGGGCTGGCAGAATTAAAGGATTATGAAGGTGAATTAGATTTCTGTGATTATGGAATCTTATTAAGTGGATGCTTGATTTATGATTTTAAGAATGATCAGCCATTAGAAGTTCATTCTTTTGATACAGATGTATTTACACAGATGATGGATGTTGTGAAGAAAGAGGATGTGATGTTGTATTTACTAGATTCGTCGCATTCTATTGCCTCTCAAAAAGATGTAGAGAATATGCCTTACTACAATATGGCTATTTATCAATCTATGTTTGAAAGCCGTGCATTTGTTGTAGAAGATATTTATGAATATGCAGAAGTACATAAGGATGAAATCCTTAAGTTCTGTTTGTATAATCCAAGTGTTGATGCAATGAATCAGCTTTTAAAGAAACTAGAAGTATTTCCAGTCAGCTGTGCTGTGGTAGAAGAAACAGCTATTGAAGTCACACCTTTAGGTATTACTAAAGGAGCAGGACTTGAATTCTTATCATCTTACTTAAATATCCCTATTGAAAATACAATCATGATGGGAGATAGTGGAAATGATATTGAAGCATTCCAGAGTGCTGGTAAAGCAATTGCGATGGGGAATGCGACAGAAGAAATTAAGAATCTAGCTACTGAAATCACATTAGATAATGATCATGATGGAATAAAGGTAATTGTAGATAAATATCTTTTGTAAGTAATGATGATTTCGTGTAGAATACCCCTTTGTAGGAGGGGGAAATCATGCGTTATAAAAATCATTTTTTACTACTACTTACAGCCTTCATCTGGGGCTGTGCCTTTGTAGCACAAAGTGCAGGTATGGATTATGTAGGACCATTTACTTTTACTGCCTTACGTAGTTATTTAGGTGGACTTGTTTTATTACCACTTATTTATTTCTTTGATCATACAATGAACTTCAAGGATAAGAAATTATGGGCAGGTGGAATTGCCTGCGGTATTGTATTAGGTCTAGCAAGTGCCCTGCAGCAGTTTGGTATTCAGTATACAACTGTTGGTAAAGCAGGATTTATTACAGCACTTTATATTATTGTTGTACCATTCTTTAGCTTATTTTTAGGGAAGAAGTTAAGTCCTAAGATTGGCATCTCTGTTGTCCTAGCAGTGATTGGTCTTTACTTATTATGTATGACAGGATCTCTTTCTTTGGGTAAAGGTGACTTATTAGTATGTGCATGTGCCTGTGTATTCGCATTACATATTCTTGTCATTGATCACTATTCACCTTTAGTAGATGGTGTAAAGATGAGCTGTATTCAGTTCTTCACATGTGCATTATTAAATACTATTCCTATGTTCCTATTTGAAGATGTATCTATGCATAATATCATGGTAGGATGTGCGCCTATTCTCTATGCTGGATTATTGTCAAGTGGAGCAGGCTATACATTACAGATTATTGGACAGAAGGGTATGAATCCTACAGTAGCTTCTATTTTGTTGAGTATGGAGTCTGTATTCTCAGTACTTGCAGGATGGGTGATCTTAGGTCAGAGTCTTACAATTAAAGAAGGATTGGGCTGTGTACTTATGTTTATTGCGATTATTATTGCACAGTTACCAGATAAAAAAACCATTCAGAATTAAATTCTGAATGGCTTTTTTTAGTTGAAAGCTTTTTTTCTTAGTATCATATAAGTGATAAGATGTGCTGCTGCAGTAACAACCCATGTTACTGGATATGATAAATAAATAGAATTAAGTGTATGGAAGTATTGGAAGATAGTAAGAATCCATAAGACTCTTAGTCCACATGCACCTATTAAAGATACAATCATAGGAATAGTAGAATAACCTAAACCTCTTAATGAACCGACTATAACATCCATCCAGCCACAGATGAAATAAGGGACACATATATATAATAATCTTTCATGACCATAGGCAATAGCTTGTACATCTGTTGTATAGATACGAATGAGTTCATCCGCAAAGAAGTAGACTAGATTACCTAAAACAAGTCCTACAACAGTGACTATTCCAATACATAATGCAAGGACTCTATCGACTCTCTTTCTATCATTAATACCATAGTTCTGACTTGTGAAAGTTACACACGCCTGATAGATGGCATTCATAGACTGATAAACAAATCCTTCAAGTGATCCTGCTGCTGCATTACCCGCCATCGCAATAGAACCAAATGAGTTAATAGATGACTGAATCAGGATATTAGAAATAGAGAAGATAGCACCCTGTAGTCCTGCAGGTAAACCAATCTTGAATATCTGAATTACCTTATCTTTATGGAACTTTAAAGCATGAATATCTAAATGAATGACAGTACTTGTTTTCATCAAGCAGTTAATAATAAGAATTGAAGAAACAAGTTCAGCCGTAAATGTCGCAAGTGCGACACCAGCTACATCCATCTTGAATATAATAACAAATATTAAGTTTAATATGACATTTACAACACCCGCTACAATAAGGAATATAAGTGGTCTTTTTGTATCACCAATGGCACGTAATATGGCAGCACCAAAGTTATAAAGTGCAACAAAGGGCATACTTACAAAATAGATACGTAAATAGGTTGTTGCAAGATTGATAACATCATCAGGTGATCCCATCGCCTCTAGAATCATTCTTGCGCCTGTTACACCAATAAGCGCAAAGATCAAGCCAAAGACAATTGCGAGTAGTATGGCAGAGTGTACTGTTTCATGGGTATCCTTGTCTCTTTGTGAGGCAATAAAGCGTGCGACAAGTACATTGACCCCGACAGATAAACCAATAAATAAACTAACTAATAGATTAACAACAGAAGATGTAGAACCTACTGCCGCAATAGAACGTGGACCAGCAAACTGTCCTACCACAATAACGTCTGCTGCATTAAATAATAACTGCAGCACCCCTGAAAACATTAATGGTATAGAAAATATTAAGATCTTACCAAGTAATGGACCGTGCGTCATATCCATTTGATATTGATCTTTCTTCATGAAATCCCCTCCTCATGACTATAGTCTAACATAATAGAATTAAAGGTGTTGAGAAGTTTCGTAAAGTGATAGAAAAAGTTGATATGTTATTTTTGTTGAGAATGAGATATTCGTGCAGAATAAAAGCGTGATAGCGCATTTGATATACTTTTCTGTTCGGTTATAGTATAATAATTAGTGATTATTTACTTTATGGAAAAAGGAAGGAAACGAAATGAATAATAAGAATCATGTTTTAGTTAAAGCGGTACTTGCAACAGCTATGGCTGTTTCTATGGCTCCTTTTATGAAGCCAAATGTTGCACTCGCTTATAATGCAATAGAAGAAGGTGTTAATAATACGGCTTCAAAAACAACTGATACTCTATTAGTAAGTGAAGCATCTTATGTCGCAAAAATCGGGGAAACTGAATATACTTCTTTAAAAGAAGCGGTAGAACAGGCAAAGGATGGAGACACAGTTGTAGTAGGTCAATCTTTAAAGGTGGCTGAAGAAATCAAGGTTGTGAATAAGACTATCACAATCAAAGGGTTGACTGATGTTACTTTATCTCGTTCAGAAGATTATTTGAATGGTTATCTTTTAAATATTGATGAGAATTCTACTGTGAATCTAGAAAACATTCACTTTGATGGTGGGGCTTCTGGATTTACTGCAGGCGAAGAAGTAGTAAAGAATAAAAAAGGTTATATCCCAATTGCTTTAGCTGATACAGACTTAAAGGCTACTAAGTCAATGGTTTATACTGAAGGTCATTTAAAGGCTAAGAATTCATCATTTAAGAATGCAGTGAATGTGACAAGATCTGGTCATGGTGGTGCTATTCTAGTAGAAAAGGGTACAGCAGAATTCACTAATTGCCAAATTCAGCATAATGTAGTTTATAATTCATGGTGGGCTTGTGGTGGAGCTATTTATGCAAATCAAAGTGACTCATTGATCTTTAGAAATACAAACATTGATCAGAACTATGCTTCATATTCTGAATCAAGTTATTGTTTTGGTGGTGCTATCTTTGCTCAAAAGGGCGTTATGGAATTTTATGGTGGTACTATTAATGATAACTCCGCAAGTGAAAATGGTGGTGCTGTATATGCGAATTATCCTGTTACTAAGGTCACTATGGAAAATGTAGAAGTATCTAGAAATGCATCAGGTAATGATGGTGGTGCTGTACATTTAATGAAGGCTGACGGTGATTTTACTAATTGTAAGTTTATCGATAATAAAGGTATGGCGCAGTCAGGTACTTCTTTAGGTGTAATCTGTTATGCATATGGTAATGGAACAGGTAATATTGTAGGTTGTACTTTTAAGGGTAACAGAGAAGAAGGTGGTTCAGCTGTTGCAAACTTTGGAAATCAGTTTACATTGAATATTGATCAGTGTAAATTTGAAGAAAACCATGAAGGGTCAGTTCTTTATCTTTCAAGTGTAGACTTTACTCTTACTAATAGTACATTTAAAGGTAATGAAGATACCTCTGTTCAATTATTAAGTTCTATCACTCCTGAAAAATATAAAGAAGAAAATGCGAAATATTTAAAAGGAACTATTGAAAATTGTCAGTTCTTAGGAAATAAATATGTGGATATTTCTGTAAGTACTTATCAAGACAAAAAAATGCCTTATACAGCTTATGTAAAGGATTGTTTGATTGATGGACAGAATGTGGAAAGTGGAAGTCGTGCTATTAGTGTTTCAAGGGGATCAATAGTTACATTAGATAATACAAAAATCAAAAATAAGCATGCAGATGACTGGAATGGAGTAGCAATTGGTTCTTATGGAGATGGATCAACAGTGAATCTTACAAACCATACACGTATTTATAATAATAAAGGAACTTCCGCAGCAGGAGTTGCAGTATGGTCTGGTGGATTAGTCAATGTTGATGAAACATCAAAAGTATATGATAATGATTCATCACGTTATGGAGATGATTTATATGTACGTGATAAAGACAGTACTATTACTTTCTATAAGAATTCTGTAGTAGGTGAAAAGTTATCAGGTAGTTGTGGACATATGATTGATGGCTGGTATATTGATAATGAAGGTAACAGATATGATGAATCTTCAGAAAATATCAATAAATTTGATGCAGAAAGCGAAAAAGTCATATTAACAGATAAAGAAAAGTATGGCTTAAAAGCAGCACATGGCTTATATACAGTGACTTATAATTCAAACTATGGTGATATGAAGGAAAATAAAACTGATAAGTTTGCGCCAGGTGAAACAGTTGAATTAGAAAAGAACTTATATGAAAGAGAAGGCTATGTATTTGTTGGATGGAATACAAAAGCAGATGGTACAGGAGATACTTATTCATATAATCCAAAAACAGGTGAATTTGAAGGTACATTTGAAGTGCCTGCACATGATGTGACATTGTATGCACAATGGGCATTAAATATGGTGACTATCAATGCAGCACCTACTATTAAGGCAGAAGATAAAGTAGTGACTGTTGGTGACAAGTTTGATCCAATGGCAGGTGTGACTGCCAAAGATGCGGAAGATGGAGATTTGACAGATAAGATTGAAATTACAAAGAATACTGTTGATCTTACTAAGGCAGGTACATATGAAATTACATATGAAGTGAAAGATAAAGAAGGCAATAAGGCAACAAAGACGATTACAGTGACTGTAAAGGAAAAGGATGTTGTAAAACCTGATACAAATAAGGGTGGTTCTACTAATACTCCTAAGACAGGTGATACAACTCAGGTAGGTTTCTTTGCATTACTTGTGTCTTGTGCAGCTGCTTTATTAAATCTTTTAAAGAGAAAAAAAGCTTAAGTATAAGTTAAGGTGTGAGTCTCAATGAGACTGACACCTTTTTTGATAAAGTCCCTCTTTTTTTTTAGAGAACCATTCGTTATAATTATTTTGGAAAGAGGGGAGTGAAAAAATGATATTTCACGAAGTTGAATTATCTCATACAAAAGAAATCATGGATTCATATGAAGTGAATCCTATTATTGCGAAATATGTAGAACATAGAGGCTTCACAAAAGAAGACTATGAAGCACTCAACATACCATTCTATTACAACTTTACAGATTTAGAGAATGGTGAAACAGTAGTGAATCTCATTAAAGAAGCATGTGCTTCTAAGTCTAAGATTCATATTTGTATCATGAGTACAGAACTACATCATTTATTAGAAAGTGCAATGATTTTCCTAGGTGTCTTAATGGCTAAAGGGAAATCAGCTTTTGAATTCTTTGATGGTCCTCAGGATAATTTTGGTTCTGGTCTTCATATTATCTTAGGCAATCAGTTAGAAGTAAGAGATGGTGACAATATATATCCATTAGTACCTGGTGGTCACTATAAGGATGAAGATGTTGCACAGAGTTTACTTGTATTACAGCTTATTAATACATTACTTGGTAAAGAAAATCAGTATTTAGCTTCTCTTGCAGGTATTGGTATTCAGGCTGAAGGAGTTCCTCTATGTAACTCTAACCGTTATCATTTAAAGAAGACTTTAGGTTTATTAAATGACTGTCGTTTTGATGCGATTGAGTTTGTTGCTTTAACACCTAAGACAAGACAGAAAAACAATATGCGTCAAAGAGAATTCAAGAAGATATATAATGAAAGTGTTATGTCTGGTTCTATCACAAATAAGATGGCACATTATCTTAGTTCTTTAAATAATGCGAAGAAGATGGTTAAGTACCTTATTTATGGCTGCCCTGGTACAGGTAAGTTCCGTTCTGTTGCACCTATTGCGGATGAAATTAATGCAGGATACTTTATTAGTGATGAATTCCATGATGATGATCGAGTAAGTGATGTGATTCCGTTAGAAATTTCAGACTTATCTAAGACAAATATAGAAGAATACTTAAATGTATTATCACCATTTGGAAATGGGCAGGAAAAGACTCTTATCTCTATTGAAGGTTTAGTCATTCATGAAGCACCTGTAAAAGATTATTTTGATCATATTAAGTTAAGCTTCTTTATTCCTAATGTAGGTGGTATTGATACAATCATCTATAATCCAAACTATAAAATTAAGCAGTTTAAACAGGGTCAGAAAGTAAAGATTGTAGGTACATTAGCTATTAATGACTTTACTAGCCTTATGACAATTAACGCAGTACAAGTAGACATTCTTGATTAAGAATGTCTTAGATTGTTGACTAATAAGATGAAAATATCAATAGGGGTATCTCGAATTGGTATTTTCATTTTTTGTTTGCTTAAAATATCTATACAGCATTTTAAAAATTAAAAAAAGCAAGCTTAGTGGGGATATATCAGCCTCATTTTTGCTTGCATAATCTTATTTTCTTGAGATTATAGAATTGAAAACAATCTCATGCGGATTTTTTCTCAATCTCTATTTATATTTTTACTGCATGCAATAAGATAATGTCTGGCATTTGCACTCTTTACTTGTTTTGCACGTTGTAGTAAACATTCTTTTTTTAGTTCTTTATTATCTATGAGTTCTAATAATTGTAAAGCTATTTGATATTGTGAATGAGACATATAATCTTTGATCTTCTCTAATAGCTTTTCTTCACCAATAAGATCTAATAAGATACTATTATATTCTTGATCACTAACAGGTAATAAATGGACAGGATCACCATCAAACCATCCTACATAACCTGTATAGACACTTTTAACAGCCCATTCTACAGTACCATAATATTCCTGTAGGTAAGGTGAGTTCTTAAGTTCTTCTGGTAATGAAACAGTTTGTACTGTTTCATCTAGAGTAAGACCTTTATTAATACAGTCTAGGGTATTAAAGAGAATATATTCGATAGCTTCTTTAAACTGACCTACTTGGTTTTGGATTAATTCTTTGTTTAATAAAGGACGTGTATGACCAGGTAATAAAACATTTGCATCAAAAGAAAGAATAAGGTTTAAAGAATCAATCCATGTAGCAAGGTCTCTGTATTGTGTGCCTCTAATAGCATATAAGGCTGGAAAAACAGCATAATAATTATCACCTGTACAGAGAACCTGATCATCATTGATCCAAATACAGATCTGATCATCAGTTTCTCCTGGTGCTCTATATAACTCTAGATGTATACCATCAATATCTCTTATGACTTTATCTTCAGTATATAAAGTAGTAGGGGAGATAAAATCATAATGTCCATGACCAGTAACCTTACCTTCTCTTATACCAATACCTTGGCATATTGCTTCTTCATTTGTAAGAGTATATCCATGTTGATATGTTCCTCTTTTTCTTAATCCTTCATCAATCTTTTCATAATACTTTAAAGGTGTTTTAGATGGTGTAAAAGCTATAACTTCTTCTACAGTATCTCTAAAAGTACCTGCACCTCCTCTATGGTCTGGATGACCATGAGTATAGATTAATGTTTTAACAGGTTTATCTGTATACTTTCTTAAGTCATTCAATAAGTCTTGTGAATATTCATTAGAATCTAGAGTATCTATTAAGATAACAGAACTGTTACCTATAATAGCAGTTGCATTACTATGACCATAGGAATAGAAGAATAGAATGTGATCATTGATTTCATAGAGATGTTTTTTAAATGTTTCTTGTGTATGTTTGATTAATAGTTGTTCACTCATGATAGATACCCTCCTATATGTATTCTACTAGAGAACGATATAGGAGGGTAGTAGGCACGTTTAGGTAAGTATTAGGATTTTTTATAGTTTGTCTCTTATCTCAAAAAGCTTATGCATATCATATGCTTTCACATAATAGTTGGTTGCATCCATTTTTGTATTGTTAAGATAGTCACCTTTTTTAAGTATGAATCTTTTTTTGATAAGAGTTATAAGCTCCTCTCTACTTATGAAACGAGGCATAGAGTAACTCCATTCTTGCTTCTTAAGCATGTCAAATACGTCTTCAGGGATTTTTGTACCATAAACGAGTTTGCGTGCACGAAGTAGGTCCTCGCAGGATGGACTAATTCTAACGAGTATGAAATAATCATATTCATTGACTTTACCATCTATACCAATATTGTGTTTATAACGTCCCTCTTCATCACAGTCATCTGTTTCTAATAGAAGGAGCTGTCCAAAAGCTTTTGTGGATTTAATTGAAATGTGTTTTCCGTTACAGTCAATATCTACACTGTCCCATTCATTTTTTCCATAGACAGCTAAATCGGGTTCAGTTGCTTCAAATCCATATTCATTTAGACAGTAAGTAACAGCATATTCTGCAAGCTTTCCCTGAATATCATTAATGAATATTTCATTGGGTGTTCTTTTGTGTTCTCCACCTTTACGTTGGTCTCGATGATATCCTTTTCCATAGGTCATATCATGAGAAAAGTCTACTGCTTTTTGAACGTCTTCAGGATCAATAGTTCCTATTGCTTCAAAAGGAACCTTTCGACCTTCTGGTATAGTATGGATACGTTTGCCATCTTTCTCTAATAACTTTAATTTATAAAAATTTGGATAAGACATATTATCATTCCTTTCTGTAATATTATTAATTAATTTTATACTATCATTGTAAGTTTGATTAAACAATAGAGTTACAGAAATGAATAAAAATCACAAGTATTGAAATAGGAATCTGGTAAGATAAGACTTAATTATTTGAGTAGTAATAATTGTTTATAATATTACCCTCCTGATTTTTGTAGGAGATTAAGTCAGGAGAGTTGTAGAACGATTTATGAAATGTGTATCACTTAACTTTGATTTGAAGTAACTTATTTGGAATGTTAAATCTTTAGGTTTATATGTACTTTATTTAGGATTTTTTGTTCTATTCTTTTCTATAAAATCATCCGGTAGATTCTTTTTATCTATCCATATAAAATGTAAATGAATCTCACCTGAATCTGGATTCTTTACTAAACGGATTCCGTTAATTTCGAGCTCGTTTAATCTTTTTTTAGTAAGTGGTTCATATTCATTCAATTTAAATATTTCTCTAAGTATCCATTCGCCTAAACGAGACTGTTTAGCGTATGATTCTATAGCTTTTCCAGCATCTTGTGTAATGAATGATTCGATTTTTGTGCCAGAAGGTTCAAAAACAAGAGTGAACTTACGTTGTTCTTTAGAAGATGATAATTTTATGTTTTTTTTGCCTTCTTTTTTTAGATGTCCTGCTCCAGTGCTAAAAAAGTCAGGATGTTCTGTATGAAATTTAGCCGAATTAGGAATAGGTATATATATTTCATCTTTAGGCCTAAATAAGACTTTTTTAATTTCATCTTTAAAATCTTCGTTTGCAATAGAATCAAGATGTTCAATCAAATTTCTTCGAACTTTTACTTTCTCTTGTTTTTCTTCATTTTTTAGTGCGGGAGTGCTCCAATACTCATCTAAAGAGTTTAAAATGAATTCTAATGATTCTGTGTTTACAGAATCGGAATACTTTTCGCGCATTCGTTTTATACGTTTTTTACGTTCTGTTTTGGCTAATTTAGAACCTATAGCAAAAAAACTATTAAAGCCAGAAAATTGATTTACTTCACCATTGCTGTTTGTGATTAACCATGAATAAGATTCAATTTTTTTATCTTTATTAGCAAAAAGTGTGTCAGCAATATTAGAAAAAATGGCGTATGCATCATCAGTATATTTTACTTCCCATGTATCTTGGATGATTTTATTTTTACAGAAGTACATGAATAACTGGCAGTCTGCAGCTGTGAATTTATATCTGTGCTTTCCATCGTTAAAGATGAAATTTGAAGGGGTTTTTGCGGCAGTACAGCCTTCAATTTCTATATTATCAATATCAATTTTATCATAACTTGTTTCACCAACATATATATAACTTTTTTTCCCCTTTGTTGAAGGCATTAAGACATGATATACAGATTCTACATTATCGGTTTCTTCGGATACAAGTAATCCACGTAAATTTGATATTGCTGAGTCCATACGATTATTGTGTAATATTGAAATTTCACGTGCAAGTTGCATATATAAGGATTCATTAAGTTCATTGATTTTGTCTTTTTGCCTAATATTGTTATTTTTTGTTTTTGAGTTTTCTTCAATTGTATTAAAGATGTCAGTCCAACTATTATAGTTTGCTTTGAATTGCATGATTTTTTGCGCATCAGAGCTCATATTAAATGTTTTAATGCCAATCAGATATTTTGTGATATGTCCATTTGTATCTGATTTAGCAAGTGAGGCATCAATAGAAGTATTACCTCTGTCTTCTACGGTTGCATTGAAAACACGCTGAAAAACAGTTTCTTGATATTTTGAATTTATTATCGGATTCCGTGTTGATTTAGAATCGGCTTTTTGGGCAAACATTTCTGTTAAGCTTGCAAATGCTAATATCATTTTTTTGTATTCGTCTCGGTCATTTCGTATTATAGAACTAGAAGTTATTCAAGTAATAATTCT